>X347_Brown_Bear__coassemble_1328_pt1 | contig 54059 bp, 39 predicted proteins | sample X347_Brown_Bear__metabat2_high_PE_010 | metagenome-assembled genome bin X347_Brown_Bear | reverse complement strand
GGGGGTGCATTCTAAGAATTTAGAATCTGCATTAGTTTTTAAATTAAACTTAGAATCCTAAAAGATAGATTCTGAAATGATTTTAGAATCTAGCCTTTAAAAAGTTCAAAATAATAAAGCTTTAGAATCTTGTTTTTAATTATTAAAAACTAGATAATATAAAAATATTTCAATATTCTGTATTTAGAATTTTATTAGAAGGCTTAAAACTTTAATATATCTTTATTCTACAAATTAGCTACATATTGTTATAGCATTTTTGCATTCATTAATAATATCTATAATCCCCTGTTTGTAGAGCTGTTTTAATTTGTTTGTGTGAGGGTTTGTTGATGTCTCATTGTGATTTGCATGTGTTGGCATGCCTGCAAAAAGTTGGGCAAGCAAATGGCTATAACTTAAGTGCATAATGCTGCCCTCAAGCAAAATAATGCTTTTTCGCATATCCATCTTATCAATGCCTTTTTGCAATAATGCAAATATATTTTGCGTAAGTATAAAAATATCTTGTATGGTATTTATATCTTTTGTAAAAATATCTTGTAGAGATTTACCCCATGATTCTAAGGCTAGTATCATGCTGCTTGTGTCTAGCTTAAGATTATAGGGGGTAAAATTTTCCTTAAAATGCTTTATTTCCTTTGCTTTGTCAATACATTGCAGTGTAAAGGAATCTTCATTTAAGCTTAAAGTGTGCTTAAATTTCATGCCATAGCCAAGATTAATTGTATTGTTTGGTTGATAGAGTTTTAATGCTTGCTCAATATTTTTAGCACTTAAATAAAATAAATCATTGCTAAATACCGCTAGATTCTTATTTCCTTGCACCTGAAAGCAATCATTTGGTATAGTTGTATCCTCATTTCCATAAAAACTTTGTTTGGCATGCTTGCTATATCCTTTAATATAGCCGCAATCAATGCCGCATAAAATCACATCACTCCCAAGCAATGCCGCAATGCTTACACCCGCATTACCAACAAAAGGCGCACTAAATTCTAAAGCAGGATTTATAGAATCTAAATACGCACTACTACTCCCACCTCTCAAAAATCCATACTTCTCCTTGCTTAAATCGCATGCCTTTGTGTCTGTCGTTTGTGCAAATAGCAATGGAATATCCTCTAGCCCCGCTTCACTCAAAACATTTGATAAATACGGAATGCGTTCTATTTCAACTTGAAAATCTGGTTTAATTCCATGATGACGCAAAACCTTTAATGCCGTTCCACAACTTAGCAAAATCATAGAATCTTGATAGGCTTTTAAAAAGTCAATACACAAATCAAGGCTAGCTCCATTGCCAATTACACAAATAGGAGCATTTATACGCTTTGGCTTTGTGCTAAGTAGCTTGCAATCTTTAAGATTTATGCAGGCATTATGGAATCCAACTAACTCGTCTTCGAGACTACCCCAACCCCGCATAACTGCCTTTTTTTCCTTATAAATAAAGTCTTTTAGCAACGCAGTGTTTTTTGTTGTGTAGTGAGTTAGGCTTAGGCTAAAAAAGTTATTTATCAACTTTTTTGCATATAGAAAGGCACTCACAAGCTCAAATGATATATCTTTAATGATAATAAAGCAAGATTGTGGGCTTACACGTGAAAAAAGCTTTTCATAATCAAGAAAATAAAGCGAAATGCGAAATAAGTCAATATTCTCCTCATAAATTAATAGCCCATGAAAATAATATCCCTTATCAATGAGCTGTTGTAAAAATATTCCACCCATAAGTCCATAAATATTTGTCTGCGGCAAGAAGCAAGATTTGCAAAAAGATTCTAAGAAGTTGCTATAAAGTAAATTATTGCTTTGTAGTTCAATATCGCTTTTATATTTCGTGTCTTTTGCAATTGAGTGTAAATCTTTGGAATTTGTATTTTTAAATTCACTAGATTCTGTTTTTTGATTGCAAATACTAGAATCTAGATTGCTAGAAACTAATGGCATTTGCGATATATTATTTAATAAATCTCTATCTGTTTGTTGGTTTTTTTTAGAATTTTTTGTCGTATTGCTTTGGTTGATTTGATTTGGAATATTTATATTAGAATCTTCATTGATATTTTTAATAGTCTCATTTGCATAAGATTCTAAACCTATTCTTATTCCCTCTTGCAATAAGGCATTGCAGCTCTTGCCTGTGATTGGCAGACATTTTTCATCAATAAAATTTGCATGTGCTTGCAATGAATGATTGCTAAAAATCTCCCATTTGGGATTTTTAAGCGGATTTTCTGCTATCTCATTATGTGCTTCTTGCATGCTTGTGGTATGCGTTTCTGGGCTTATTGTTTGGGTTTGTTGTGTGTTTATGCCTTTGCGTGCAATTAGCGGATATTGCTTTTTTTGTGTTGGTATATGAACTATATTGTAACCATAGGAATCTATATGGAGATTATAAAGCGTTGGTGTTTTGGCTAGAGCGGAAAAAAGCTTGGGGTTAAAATCTCTAAAAAACTCCATATTTTTGTAATAAGTTATTTGCAGTTTTTCTATATCTCTATCCTGCATAAGATTCCTTTATTTCTTAGAAAAAAACCCATAGAATCCATTTGCATAATTTATTTGCTTTGAGCGACTTAAAGCAAGACTGCCTTTGGCTATATCCTTTGTTATTGTGCTGCCCGCACCAATTAAGACATTATCTTCAATGGTAACAGGTGCTACAAGCTGGCAATCACTTCCAACAAAAACATTTTTGCCAATATGAGTTTTATTCTTTTTTATTCCATCATAATTGCAAGTAATCACACCTGCACCAATATTACTTCCCTCCTGCACGACACAATCACCAAGATAGCTTAAATGCCCTGCTTTTATGCCTTGCAAATCTGCATTTTTGCATTCTACAAAATTGCCAATATGAGAATCTTTAATCTTAGAATTTGGTCTTATATGTGCGTGCGGTCCTATATCACTTTGTATAATCTCGCTTTGTTCCACAACGCTATGTGCTTTAATATGACTTTCTTTAATGTGGCTTTTGCCCGTAATTCGCACGCCATTTTCAATCAAACATTCACCTTCAAAGCTTACCTCATAATCAAGATAAATGCTCTCTGGAATCTGCATAATAACACCCTGCTCCATTGCTCTATTTCTAAGCCTATCTAGCATAATTTGCTCTGCTGCTGCAAGATGTAGTTTTGTATTTACACCAAGCATATTTTTTTCACAACACATAAATGCAAAAACTTTATTAGAATCTTTGCATGCAAGCTCTATAACTTGTGTTAAGTAATATTCTTTTTGCGAGTTTTCATTGTCTAGTTTAGGTATGTAGCTTTCTAAAATGGCTCTATCAAAGCAGTAGATTCCGCCATTTACTGATGTTATTTGCTTTTGCTCTATGGTGCAGTCTTTTTCCTCTACAATGCCTAATATTTCACATTCTTGCATTCTATTTTCTGTTTCTTTTTTTATTATTCTGCCATAGCCATAGGGATTGTTTGTCTCAAACATGGCAAGATTTATAGCTCCACTTCCATTTACAAGCTTCATTAAGTCAGATGAGGTTACAAGCGGGGCATCACCGCTAAGGACTAGAACTTTTTCTCCCTGCAATGCAATTAATTCCTTGCAATCATTCATTAAAGCTCCGCCTGTGCCAGGATATATATCATGGAGTTGTGTATGCAAGGTGATTTTATCACTAATATACCATGCGTATTTTGTTTGTAAAAATTCTTTGATTTTTTCTTGTTGATTATAGAGAATAATATGCACATCAGAGCTTATTTGTAAAGCAGTGTCAATGGCATATTCAATCATGCTTTTACCACATATTTTATGCAAAACTTTTGGCTCTTTTGATTTCATTCTTGTGCCAAATCCAGCCGCTAAAATAACTACTGATAGCATTTTTTTCCTTTAATATTAATGTAGATTCTATATGCGATTATTTTGTAATAACCGCGAAACTTAGTGTTGCAATTTCTTTGTGTGCGAGAATAAAATCATTTAAGGTTTGCAAATCAAGTTCAGAAACTTTTTGCAAAAACTCATTTTTATAATCTAGCGGCAAGCCATTATAATAATTCATAAACTTTGCGTTCAATCGTTGCCCTAGAGTTTCTTCTTGCAATGGTTTATATCCTAGTAAAAACTGCTTTGCAGAATCAAGCTCTGTCTGTGTAACGCCTTTCTCCACAAATTCTTTAACAATTTGTTGCGTTAATTTTATTGCCTCATCTTGCTTATCTATTGCAGTTTGCATGTAGCCCGTAAAATAATTTCCTGTTTTTGTTATATTTGGACTCATATATGCAGAATATGCAAGCCCCCTTTGCACTCTTATCGCCTCCATAAGTCTAGATCCAAACCCAGAGCTTCCGAGTATAAAGCCAGCCACTTGAGCCTTATATCCATCATCTTTTATGCTTGTAATATTAAGCGGACTTGCAAAATAAATATAGGCTTGCTTTGTATCTTTTTTTGCTATTTTTATTGGTGTATTGTTAATTTTATATTGAGGTATAGTAACCTTTTTGCCTTTGGGCAAATTTGTAAAAATTTTTTCTAACTTTGCTAGACTTTTTTGTATATCTAAATCCCCGCCAATAACAATTACCATGTTTTCAAGCACAAGCGTTTTATCAAGATATTGCTTAATATCTTGCAATGTAACAGAATCTATTTCTTTTGTTGTATTGCCTAGAGATGGATATGCAAGGGGTGTTTTTGCAAAAATGCCTTTTAATAGCAAAATTGCAGCTTGATAATCAAAATCTGTGCTTTTATTCATAAGTGCGGCTTGCATTTTTTGTTGCACATCTTTTAGTGCGCTTTTTGTTAGATTTGGATCGTTTATTAAGCTTGCAAGTTGAGTATAGGCAAAATCCTCATATTCTTTTAAAAAATCAAGCGTAAAACTTAGTGTTGCTTGCCCTACTTCTGCATCTAAACTAAGCGCCTTGCTTTCAAGTAATTCTGCAAATTTAACATTGCCAAGCTCTTTTGTCCCATGATTTAATAAAATGCTTGCTGTCTTTGCTAAAGGTTTTTTGGGTGGGTTAAACATATTTCCCCCACCAATGAAAATTACCTCTAAATGTCCTGTTGGAATAACGCTTGATTGCTCGCTAATAACAGGCACTTTAACATCATTAATAGTGAGATAAGAAAGCTTATTTGCATACATTATTTGCACTCCTAAAATAAGAAAAAGTAATACTACAATGTTTTTTAACATATTAAAACCTTGTTTCAAAATGCCAAAATTATACACAAACTTCTCTAAGATTATCCAATAAAACGCATTTACTACAATATGTTTCACTAGATTCTAAGCAAAAGAAATGCTAATAGCTGTGCCAATGTCTAGCTCACTCTCAAGCTCTATTGTAGCATTATGTAAATGGGCTATATGCTTTACAATGCTTAAGCCAAGCCCCGTGCCATTAATCATATTTGAATGACTTTTATCAACGCAGAAAAATCTCTCAAAAATGCGTTCATGATATATTGTAGGTATGCCAATGCCATTATCTTTAATACACACGGATTTTCTATCTGAATCTAGCAAAATATCTATACTGCCATGATTGCGATTATATTTTATTGCATTTTCGCAAAGGTTAAAAAGCATGGCAATAAGCAAACGTTGCTCTCCCATAACCATAAAATCACTGCCTTTAATATCGCATTGTATTTGCTTTTGCTGCATAGAATCTGAAAGCATATCTATTGCAATATGGCAAATATTTTGCATTGATATAGGACATGGTATAAAATTGTAGTCATGGTCAAGCTCATTTAAAATAATAATATCTTCAATCAAATTTATAAGATGCTTTGCTTCTTTATGTATATTGTCAAGAAATTTTGGAATATCTGCTTGTTTAATAAGATTATTTTGTAGCATTTCAATTACGCCTAGAATGCTTGTTAGCGGCGTTTTAAGCTCATGTGATACATTTGAGCTAAATTCTCTACGCAATTGCTCTCTTTGTGCTTTCTCTGTAATATCAAGTATAATAATGGCAACACCAATTGGCTTAGATTCTATATTCTTATTTCGGCAAGATTCTAAGCAATTCTTATTTTGATTATGCGATTTATTGGCTTGTTGCAATAATTTGTCTGTGTGAATTTTATATAGTTCCTCATTTCCTTTCTCCTTGTAATTATTAGAATCTATATCGCAATCATTATGGGTTTTTTGCATATAGTCTTTAATTTTTTCATGAGATAGATTTTGCTCTAGTAAAATTTCAGAATCTATTTCTCTAAAATCTAGGCTAGATTCTTTTTTATTATTTGTATGTGTTGGATTGCAATTGCTTTTAGAATCTAAGCTACTTTTAGATTCTAAAATATCATTATTGCTGGATTTATCTATTGTATTTATAGAATCTAAATTCTGTGTTTGCAAAGATTCTATTGGCTCAAATACAGATTCTATAATTACTTGATAGTTGCATCCATTATGCTCAATTGTTTGTGTATGCCTTTGTCCATCAAGTGCCACTCTAAACCATTCTGCATATTTTTCATGTAGCATTGCTATATTCATACCCTCATGCAATGCCCCAAAAAGCCTCATAGAGCTTTTATTAAATGACAATATATTGCCCTTAGAATCAAGCAGTAAAAAGCCATCTTCCATATTTTGTGTAATGGCACTAAACTCCTCTTGCTTTGCCTGTAATTGTTTGATTTGTGTTTGTATAAGCCTATTTTGCTCATCTATTTTGTGTAAAAGCGGTGATAGCTCCTTATAGCTTTGCAATGCAAGGGGATTGTCTGGACGCAATGCGTTTAATGGTGAAATAATAGATGAAGAAATGGCATTAGCAAGCACATAGCTCATTGCAATACATGCAATTAGCCCAATGCAAATATAGGGTGCAAAATCATATAAAAGCGCATAAATGTTTTTATGTTGGCTTGCTATACGCAAAATGTATGGCTGTTCTAATTCTTGACTAGTTGCAATTTTTGTATTTGCAAAATGATCGCTTAAGTCTTTACCCATATCCTTAGAGATATTAAATGAATCTCTAGATAGCATGATTTTTATCGCATAATAGAGCATTGGCTGCATTGTGCTTGGTGAATAGCGATAGCTTTGCCCTATGCCATGTTTCATACTTTCTTGAAATTCTTGTCTTGCTGCATGATTATCTAGTGAGTTAGGATTTACTATATTGTCATAAATAACATTGCCATTAGAATCTATAAGGCTTATGCGATATGCGGCATTAACATGTAAAAGATAATTTATACCATACTGCTTTAAACCTGTTGCAATATAGTGGCTACTTTGTTTTAAATGCAATGTTGTTTGCTTGTCATAATAGTTTGCAAAAAAGAAAATACTTGCAATAAGCCCAAGCAAAACCCACATAAAGCACACAATAAAAAGCGACCAAAAAATCCTTTGTCTCAAAGCAACTGCCTTTTATTTATTATATTTGAGCGATTTTGTAGCCTACGCCACGCACGGTTTGTATGTATTTGCCACCTATGCCAAGCTTTGTGCGTAAAGTGTTTATATGCACATCAACTGTTCTAGTTTGAAACTCACTTCCCCATATTGATTCTAAAAGTTGCTCGCGAGTGAAAACAAGGTGGGGGTTTGCAAGAAAAAGATTTAGCATTTCAAATTCTTTGAAAGTGAGATTAATAGGCTCACCATTAATGCTTGCAATACGCGTTTTTGGATTTAGTGTGATTTCTTGAAAACTATATTCATCAGAAGAAAGATTTTTTGTGCGGCGAAGCAAGGCATTAATGCGAGCAAGCAATTCTAACACACCAAATGGCTTTGTTACATAATCATCAGCTCCCATATTTAGCCCATATACCTTATCAAGCTCACTGCTTTTTGCTGTTAAAAGAATAACTGGTATATGTTTTGTTGCTTGCTTTTTCTTTAGAATCTTTAAAACTTCTATTCCATCTTGCTCTGGCAGCATCATATCAAGTAAAATTAGTTCGGGCATGCACTCATCATCAAGAGCATTTAATTCATTAAAAAATGCCGATGGCGTAGCAAATCCCTTTGATTCTAATGAATGAGTATTTAAAGCATATTCAATTAATTCTCTAATTGCATGTTCGTCTTCTAAGATAAAAATCATTGTTTCACTCCGAAATAAGTATGAAATATTATAGCTTAGTTTCACAAGTGAGTATGCCCTGGCATGTCATGTTAGAGTCATATTGCAACCATAATAAGTGCATAGAATCTAAAACCAATTCAAAATCCACCCCTCCGTCATTGCGAGCCTTAGTAATAGGGCGAAGCAATCCATTTTATTAGTGGCTTGTTTGCTGCTTCCCATCTTTTTTCTTTGCTTTGCCCTTATTTATTTCTTTGCTTTTTGTGTTTTCTTGCTTTCATATTGTGGATTGCTTCGCCTTATTACTAAGGCTCGCAATGACAAAAAAATACAATGCAATAGTAAAAAGATTGGATTACTCATAACATTTGTAATGACAGAGAAACTTTTAATCCATAGAATCCGCATTATTAGAATCTATTATGGCAGAAATAGTGGAAAGCTTTGCTAAGGCTCGCAATGACGGAGGGGCGAATTCTAAAGTAGCTTACCAGCAATTATAGTGGAGAGTGTCGGATTTTGAATTAGACTTAGAATCTAAAAGGCTAGATTTTAAAACAAAATGAGAATCTTTTGAATTAGATTCTAAAATCATTTCAGAATCTATCTTTTAGGATTCTAAGTTTAATTTAAAAACTAATGCAGATTCTAAATTCTTAGAATGCACCCCCCCCAAGCCCTGCACCCACCCAAAGTGGTAGAGATTCTAAAAACCAAGCAGAATCTACCGCTCTAGATTCTAAGTCAATTTCAAAATCCACTACCTCTGTTATAAGCTAGCAAGCTTTTAGAATCTATGCTTTATTTCGTTCTTTATAGAAAGCTTTTATCTCATTCTCGCATTTTTGCAAGACTTCATATTTTTGCCTATTTTGTGCTATCCATGTAGAAATTAAGTTATATTTTGTTTCATATACTTGTGTGAGTTGCTGCTGTATATTCCAAAGTGCTTTTTTATATAGTGGAAAGTTTAGGCTCAATTTTTCTTGATATAGTGGATAATGCAATCCAAGGTTAATAAGATCTCTGACATTTTCTAATGTCGGATTGTAAAGCGGCAGGGTATCGGGGCTTGTGCGGTGTTTGGATAGGGCGTTTTCTACTTCAAAATGTAGCTTTTGCAAGCAAAGCATAATGGTATTTTGAAAATTAAGATTCAAAAACTGCTGTAAATTTGTAAGCTCGTTTTGCAAAGACTGCGTGCATTTTGAGAGTGCTTCTATATAATCTTTTACAACCTCGCTCTCTAAAACCTCCGCTCTAAAATGACGTTCTAAAATACCATCGCTAACTGCCATATCAGCCGCATAAGCCAAGTTTAAAGACTGAAGTGCGCTCTCACGCCAAAACTCTAAATCATTGCAAAATACATCTTTTTGTGTGGCAATAAAATCGCTAAATTCCACTCCAAACTCACTAAACATAAAACCTAGCTTTCTAAAATCTCTAGCATACATATTATCATTATTACATAGCTCGCTCATAAGCTTTTCGCGTGGTAAGATATTCACTTCTTTTGTTTGTATAAGCTGCGATTTCATGCCAATAAAATTTTTTGTTTCTCTCACAATATCAAATGGCTTAAGCTCAAAGCTATTAAAAATCTTTTGTGAAATAGAATCAAATTGAGTTTCTAAGCTACTAAAAAGCTTTTGGAATCTTTTCTCTAAATCGCTTTGGAGTGCGTTAAAATGTAGCTTTTGTGTAAAAACATTAAGTATGGAGGATAGCTCTTTATATGCTAGATTTATTTTATGTAGCTTCCATTTTTCCCGCACAACTAAAGTGCGAAGCTCACGCAAGATTCTATATTCTTTTGCATGCAGTGCTTTTGGCTGAATATCATTATAAATAAAGTCTAAAACCGCACTAATATTAGAATCTTTAAAAAGCCGTTTTGCCTCAAAGCTATTAAAATTATCGTAATTTGAGAATATATTTGCTTGAAGTAAATCATTATTTTCTGGCATATTTTGTTTAGCAATAATTATAGAATCTAGTGCTTGCCTTGCAGAAATGGCAATCACTTCCTCAAAAAATCCATCAAATGCGCGTTTTGCGTATTCTATGCTGGTTTCAATCTCTTTTTCATTTTTTAGTCTGTCTTTTTGATTTAAAACGCAAAGACTTTTATGAGAGTATCTTTTTACATGTGTTTGCAGTATTTCTTTCTCGCTATTTTTACCAACATTGTCAATAAGAGTAAGCCAAATAATGCCATCTACAGATTCTAAAATATTATTTGTAGTCTCTGTATCGCTCTCATTTTGAGAATTAAATCCCGGTGTATCAAGAAAACTCACAACCTTTAAAAGCTCCAAAGGCACAAAGAGTTTGTAAAATGCAATTTTAAGATTCTCTACCTCATCAACTTCTTCCAAATAGCTAACGGGTTTATTCATTATTACATTATTTTTATAGTGAATCTCTAGCCTCACTTCCTCACCATATGTAATTTCACATACTTTTGCAGTAACGGGTGTAATGCCACTTGGTAATATCTCCTGCCCCAAAAGTGCATTTAAAAAAGTGCTTTTACCGCTACTAAATTGCCCAATAATTGCCACTTTCATAGGTTTATCAAGGTTTTGCAAAAGAGAATCTATTGTAGCTTTATTTTGTGCGTTAAGCGGAACGCTTTGAGTAATTGCGTAACGCGTTTGTATGATAAGTGGATATAATGGGTTGCTACTTTCTAGATTTTGCATTTTTGCTTGCAAACATTCTTGTATAAAAGCTTCAAAAAGAAACTCATCTGGTGCTATTAATTGTTGATTAGTATTTTCATTAGTTGGCATTTGTTGAATTTTTTCCATAATTATTGCCTCAATAGGAGTATTTTCAAATGAAATTTTATCAAAAGTTTTGAATTTTTGTTAAAGTAGTTTTATTTTTAGAGCAATGTAAAATAGTCTTACAGAATCTTAACTCCATTGTGATGGTTAAAATTCTAATTTTTTAATCATAGGCTTTTTGAATGTGAGTTTTAAAAGCCTATATGTAATAATTTTGTTTAATTTTTATCTTTATCCACCAGCTTATTTGCGCCAATCCAAGGCATCATAGCCCTTAGTCTGCCCCCTACTTGCTCAATTTTATGCGCGCTCAAATTCTTGCGCTCCGCATTCATTCTGGCATAGCCTGCCTTTCTCTCTAAAATAAAGTCTTTAGCAAATCGCCCTTCTTGAATATCTTTTAGAATCTCTTTCATCGCCTTTTTAGATTCTGTATTAATCACGCGAGGACCGCTTACCATGTCGCCGTATTCTGCGGTATTTGAGATAGAGTAGCGCATATTTGCTAGCCCACCTTCATAGATTAAATCCACAATCAATTTCAGCTCATGCAAGCACTCAAAATACGCCATTTCCTCAGGGTAGCCAGCCTCTACAAGCGTCTCAAAGCCCGCTTTCACAAGGCTACTCACCCCACCACATAGCACCGCCTGCTCGCCAAAGAGATCGGTTTCTGTCTCATCTTTGAAAGTCGTCTCTATAATCCCGCTTCTCCCCCCACCTATCGCACTCGCATAGCTTAGGGCTATCGCCTTAGCATCACCCCTGCTTGTATCCTGCTCCACAGCGATTAGGTCGGGAATCCCCCCGCCTCTTACAAACTCGCTCCTTACCGTATGACCCGGGGCTTTAGGGGCTACCATGATGACCCCCACGCCCTTTGGTGCGACAATCTGCCCGAAGTGGATATTAAAGCCGTGTCCAAAAGCAATGATTTTATCCTCGCTCAAATGTGGCTTAATATCGCGCGCAAACACCTCTGCTTGCAGCTCATCAGGGATTAGGATCATAATCACATCAGCAAGCTTAGTCGCCTCGCCTACCTCTAGCACCTTGAAGCTCTTAGCCTCTGCCTTACTCCAGCTAGAGCCACCCTTATATAGCCCTATGATGACCTCCACGCCAGAATCTCGCAGGTTTTCCGCGTGTGCGTGTCCCTGACTGCCAAAGCCAATCACAGCGACCTTTTTCTTTTGGATAAGCCCTAAATCACAATCCTTATCGTAATATACTTGTAATGCCATGTTACATTCCTTTAATTTTTCAGCAATAAAATAAAAATATGCTATATAATATCATAAAATTCTATAAATAAGGGTATGAGATGGAGCAAGAATTATGTAAATATGAATTTCTAAAGACTATTTTACTTGAAGTGATTGAAGAAAATAACCCAAAAGTCAAAACTGCTTTTTTAATGCTTTTTGAATCTTTGAGAGAAAAAAATGCAGATTCCAATAAGATTAAGGAAATGTTTCATGAAATAAGTGAGAGCGAACATCTAATGGGAATAATTAAGGCATGCTCTCTACACAACATTATTTTAAACATTTATGAGGAGCAAGAGCAGGCAAAAATTGCAAGCGTATCTCGCAGTATTGCAACAGCATATAAAAATCTTGAGGACGAAGGGTTTGATAGCATTGATTGCGATAGAGTATTAGAATCTATTAGATTCTATCCCGTATTTACCGCTCATCCTACAGAATCTCGCCGTCGCACATTCCTTGAAGCACATCAAGAAATAACAAGAGAATTAGAAAAAATAGAGCAATTTTCTTACATGTCAAGTGAAAATATTCCATACAAAGATAGAGAAATTGCACAAAGCAGAGAAAGCATTAAATACAGACTGCATCTTTTATGGAAAAGCCACTTAGTGCGTAGTGAGAAACTTGAGGTTATTTTTGAGCTTGATAATCTACTTTTTATTATAGAAAATAGCGTTTTGCCAAGTGCGTTACGCGTTTTAAATCAGGTATCAAATCGACTTAATAAACCACTAAAAATTTCACCAATTAAACTTGGAAGCTGGATTGGTGGAGATAGAGATGGCAATCCATTTGTAAGCAATGAAATGATGACAAGAGTTATGAAAATGCAGCATGAGCTTATTATACAAACTTATATAAAAGAGATTAATAAGCTTATTCGAGAACTCTCATTGTCAATAGATTTTTGCACGCCAAGTAAAGAGCTTGAAAAATCATTGCAAAAAGAAAAAAGCTATTTAAATCAAACTTCACTCAAACTGCATGAAAGAGAGCCATTCCGTGCAAAGCTAAATCTAATTAAGCTTAAGTTGCAAAACCATTTGCTTAAGGTTAATGCGGCAAGCGAAGTGGATTTTACATATCAGAATCCAAAGGAATTATTAGAGGATATTGATATGCTTATTGGCTCGCTTGATTCTATTGCTTCAAAGAGATTAAAGAGTTTAAGAAATCTTGTTTTGCTTGGTGGATTCCACCTTATGCAGCTTGATTTTAGAGAACATAGGGATATGTATTTGAGTGCGGTTTCTGAAGTGCTATGTTTGCTTGGCTACACAGATAGTGATTTTATGTATAGACATGAATCAAAAAAAATTGAGACATTAAATAAAGTCCTAAGTGAGCCTCCGCTAAACCTAAATAGCATTTTATGGGAAGTAAGCCCGCAAACAAGGCATACGCTAAACGCCTTTTTAAGAATCTTATGGGCAAAAAAAGCCATTGATAAAGATGTCTTAAAAAGCATTATTGTTTCAATGACAACGCGTGCAAGTGATTTACTTGCTGTGCTATATCTTGCTTATTGCAGTGGATTATGGCAGAAAGGAAAGGTCAAGACTACGGATAATGGCGAACATATTATAAAAGATGGAAAATCTGGTATCTTTATTACACCACTATTTGAAACCATAGAGGATTTAGAAAATGCAGAAGAGATTCTAGAGACACTTAGTAGAAACGAACATTATAGGCAATATTTAAAAGATTCTGGTAATTCACAACAAATTATGATTGGCTATTCTGATTCTAGTAAAGATGGTGGAATCTTTACATCTAATTATTCTCTCTATAAAGCAATCTCAAATCTAGTAAAGCTAGAGAAACGACTAGGTATTCATTTTATGCTATTTCATGGCAAGGGTGGAAGTATTAGCCGTGGTGGAGGACAGCTTGAGAGTGCGCTGCTAGCATTTCCACGAGGAAGTATTGGGACAACATTAAAGACAACAGAGCAAGGAGAGATCATTTCATCGCGTTATTTAAATCCACGCGTTGCAATTAGGAGCTTTGCTCTCACACTAGCAAGCTTACTAAAAAAAGCAGTGCATGATAATTTTTGCACAGAAAATGAAAATATGTCAGAATCTATAAGCAAAAATATACAGATACAATGCAGTATTGACCCATATTTATCGCGTTTAGAGGAACTTTCTAGAATCTCATATCGCACTTATAGAGACTTAGTATATGAAACACCAGATTTTGTAACCTACTTTAAACATGCCACGCCAATAGAATTTATACAGAATCTAAATCTTGGCTCTCGCCCTAGCAAACGCAAAGATACGCAAAAAGTAGAGGATTTACGCGCTATTCCTTGGGTATTTGCATGGACACAAAATCGCTCTATTATCCCAGCATGGTATGGCTTAGGCAGTGCTTTAAAAGGGCTTGGAGATAAGCAATTGTTGCAAGATTGCTATCAAGATTCTGTATTTTTTAGAACTACGATTGACAATATAGCACAAGGATTTATTAAGGTTGATATAGAAATTGCAGCTATATATAATGACTTCGTGCAAGATTCTGGATTAAAGCAAAATGTTTGGGGTAAAATTTATAATGAATATCATGAAACTCTTGAATGGCTACTTATAACGCGCAATGAAAATCAACTTTTAGAGAGTAATAAGGAAGTGCGCGAAACAATTCTTACTCGCATGCCAAATATTAAGGCATTAAGCCTATTGCAAGTTGAGCTTGTAAAAAAATACAAACAAGCACAATATGACGACTTGCGTAATCGCCTTATGGAACAAATACATGGCACAATTATTGGCATTGCTCAAGGCATACGAAATACAGGCTGATTTTCGTATTGATTCTATATTTACTATATTTACATTTAGAATCTAGCTTTTAGATTCTAAGTCTATTTTAGATTCTAATTCAAACAATTCTTATTTTGTTTTGGAATCCAGCCTTTTAGATTCAAAAGAAAATTTAAAATCCACTTCCCTAGATTCCAAGTCTATTTTAGAATCTGTTTCAAACAATTCTCATTTTATTTCAGAATCTACCCTTTTAGTTTCTTGCATTTTCAGATTCAAAAGCAAATTTAGAATCTAGACTTTTAAATTCTCGCTTAATTTCAGAATCAATCTCCACTCCGTCATGTGCTAACCTTAGCTTTCTAAGGCATGGCAATCCATATTGTTAGAATCCAGCCTTTTTAGATTTAAAAGAAAATTTAGAATCCACTTCCCTAGATTCTAAAACTAATTCAAAATATGCCACTCCGTCATTAGCTAGCAAACTTTTTAGAAGCCTCCCGCTTTGTCATTGCGAGCCTTGCGTAGCAAGGCGTGGCAATCCACAGAAAAAGCAAATACAATGGATTCTAAGCTAGATTTTAAAAATTTGTTACTATGTTTTTGGATTCTAAATTTAAATTTTTAGAATCTAATCCAAAAGATTCTAAATTTGTTTCAGAATCTAGCCTATTATCATTGCGAGGGAGTGAAAAATTAAACTGCATTTGTCATTGCGAGCCTTGCGTAGCAAGGCGTGGCAATCCACTAAACAAGCAAATAGCATAACAAACTCCAAGCTAGAATCTAAATTCTTAAAATGCACCCCCAAGCCCTTCGCCCACCCAAAGTGGTAGAGATTCTAAAATGGTTTTAAAATATTTAAATTTAAAAATATAAATGCTATCTAGCATATTTTATTTTTCATATATAAGCCTCAATGCTAAAAATATGGCTTAATTATTACTTAATTTACACTATTTAACTATACTTTTTTACGCAAATAGTCTTAAAAAGGAGGGATTATGAAACATTTGCTTTTAACTTTAGTTGTGGGGATGCTTTTAAGTGCTTGTGCTGGCGGGGGAGTTAGCCATCACAAACCAAAGCCTAAACATCACCACCATCATCATCACATACACTAGGAGTAATAATGAAATTTTCTACAATTTTAAAATATGCACTTTGTGCGGGAATCTTAATTAATTCAAGCTATGCACTAGAACAAGAGAGCGAACATCCACCTTTAAGTGAAGAAACCAAAAAAGCCATAGCACACTACAAACGCAATCCAAATGAAACTACAAAGGCAGCTTTAAAAGCCGCACTTACACAAAGCTATGACAAGGTTATTGCACTTAAAAAGCAAAAGCTAAAAGCTCACGAGCAGGCTAAAAAAGAACATGTAGAAAAGTGGTTAAAACTTGCTAAAACAGGCAAGTCCCTACCTTTTTTACGCAATGATAATAACGCAAAAAATACATCACAGGTAAGAGAGGCTCTAAAAGCTTATCAATCTGGTTATAGTCAAAGCGATAGGGAAGCCTTGAAAAAAGCCCTAAATCTTTATTATGATTCATTTCTAGAAGAGCAAAGGGCACATATTAAGGAGACAGAGGGGCTTAAAGATAGCCGCATAGAGCAACGTTTGGCACATTTTACAGACACTAATTTTACACCGCATAAAATGGAACAAAAAAATATAGACAAAGATTCTGTGCTAATTGATATTATGCGCGTTCATATTTTAAAAGGAGCGGAGTTTCTCCCTGTAAATCCTGAAGCGCGCGTGCGTGAGCGGGAGTTTAATGCTAAAATCTCTGCCGCACAAGAAAATTATAGATCTAATCCTACTAGTGAAAATAAGAAAAAGTTAATAAATGAGGTAGAATCTGCCTTACATGCAGCATATATGGCACGCGTGAAATCTGTGAAAAATGCAATGCAAAGTGGGTTAGATGGTGGCAAAAAGCTTTATGCAAAGCTAAAAGATGATGATTTTATAGCCGCACAAATAAAAGAACTTAGCTCACAGCGCAATCTCTATGGTAGGATTGATAGGTTAGTAAGCTTTGGCACGCAAGATTATACGCCAAGCCACATTTCAGATTCTAAGAGTTTATATAACAAACTTTTAAATGATGAAAAAGCAGCAAAAGAAGCCTTTAATAAGAGCTATTTAGCAACGCTAGATGAATTGAAAAATGAGCTAGAAAAGCGTGAAGGAGATTTGAAAAGCCTTGCTGAACGAATTAGCGCAGAACTTATTAAGTAGTTGCAGTTTGCTATATTGTGGGTTATGATGAAATAGAATCTAAATTTTCTTGTGAATCTAAAAGGCTAGATTCCAAAAATATGGATAGGCTGAAATTCTAGCTTATGATAATGTGTTTAGTGGATTGCTACGACTTGTTATGCAAGTCTCGCAATGACGGAGGGGCGAATTCTAAAGCAGCTTACCAGCAATTATGGTGGAGAGTGTGGATTTTGAATTAGTTTTAGATACTACTCGCCTTGTCATTGCGAGAGTAAGCGAAGCAATCCACAGAAAAAGCAAACAATGCAATGGATTCTTATAGATAGATTCTAAATTCTTAAAATGCACCCAAAGCTCCTCACCCACCCAAAGTGGTAGAGAATCCAAAAACTAGTAGCAAAAATTTAGAATCTAATTGCCTATTAGAATCCAAAACCAAAATAAATAAAGATATTCACTCTCACGACATAAGTATGAAAAAATTTAGATTTTAAAATGCACTTAGATTCTGCTTTAGATTCTATTAAACCTCAATCTTCTCAATCAAATGCAAATCAAAGCCGCTTAATGCACTATACTCCCCCCTATTTGCCCCACAGGTGCTAAGCAAGACAAATTCTTTCACGCCAAGCCTTTTTAGAATCTGCGCACCTATGCCAAAGTCCTTCATATCGCCACAGCTTTTTACCACACTCTCACTTGTAATGCCCGCATTCAAGCAGATGAGATAGCCGCCTTGCTGTGATAGAAGCCCCACGCTTTTCTGCAGTGCCTGCCACTCGTCTAGATTCTGTAATAGGGCAATATCGCTGCTTGCATTGTGGAATCTGATAAGCGGGGCTTTAGCCTTGCTGGCTTGCATTGTATCGCCACCTTGCCCATCCTCTTGCCCTCCTTTTTGCACACTCTCTCGCACCTCTTGCCCCTCTTTTTGACCCCCCTGTCGCGCCATATTTTGCGCGAAGCTAAAGACATAATGCTCCCGCTCCAAGTGGTCTATAAAGCGTATTTTCTCACACGCCTCCCCCATGAAACTCACCCTTTCACGCCCCACCTCACGCACGAGATTTTCAAAGTTTAGTCGGTATTGGATAATATCAGAGACATATAGGATTTTCAAGCCATGCTCTCTTGCGAAATCTAGCAAAAATTTATCCCCTCGCCCCGCCATAGTGCCGTCTTTTTTCATAATCTCGCATATCACGCTAACGGGCGAAACCCCAGCCAAGCGGCAAATATCCACGCTCGCCTCCGTATGTCCTGTGCGCACCAGCACGCCACCATCTTTAGCGATGAGAGGGAAGATATGCCCGGGTCGCACAAAGTCGCTAGGCTTTGTATTACTATCGCACATAAGGCGAATCGTCATATCGCGCTCATAGGCAGAAATCCCCGTTTTTGCCTCTTTTGCGTCAATGGATATGGTAAAGGCGGTTTCATGATTGCTATCATTTCTTTGCACCATAGGAGGGAGGTCAAGCTTTTGGGCTAGCTCTTGGGTGATAGAAACGCAGATAAGCCCCCTAGCCTCTTGTGCCATGAAGTTGATTTTCTCAGGGGTAGAAAAGATTCCAGCCATGACGAGATCGCCCTCATTTTCCCTATCCTCATCGTCCATAATGATAATCATCTCGCCTTGCTTAATCGCTGCTATGGCGTCTTTCATGCGCTGCTGATACATAGATTTGCACTCCAAAAAATATTTTTTAAAAATTATAACAATTTTATTTGACTTTTTAGTAAAACTATGATACAATTTCACTTCTTAATTATTTTGATAATTTATGAATACTAACTTTAGTTTGTTGAATAGCATTTCATATTGGGGTATCGCCAAGCGGTAAGGCACCTGGTTTTGGTCCAGGCATTCCGAGGTTCGAATCCTTGTACCCCAGCCACTAAACAAAATAATCGTTAATATCTCATTAAAATTATTTCTATTATCCGATAACGCGGGGTAGAGCAGCCAGGTAGCTCGTTGGGCTCATAACCCAAAGGTCGGGGGTTCAAATCCCTCTCCCGTAACCATATAAAATTAGAATTTTTCATTTGTCTCCTTATAATGAATTTGAGTATAGTCTTTTACTTTTGTAATAAGTCTATATTTCGTTTCAACTCAATTATTGAAATAGAATATTTATATTGTTTGAATTATGCGTATTTTTAAGTCCGAATGCTTTTTACCTAATTTATCTAACTCCCTTTATTTATGTAAGTCAAAAAGCAGATATAATCCACATCAAAATCACAAAAGGGAGGCAGAATGAAAAAATATGGCTTTTTACAGCTTGCTGAAGATGTGTTAAAAGAATGCCACAGACCGCTTACTTATAAGCAGATATGGGAAGTGTCCTTGCAAAAGGGACTCAATGAAAAGTTAAATAGCGTAGGCAAAACGCCTGATATAACATTGGGGGCTTTGCTTTACACCGATGTCAAAAGAGCAGATTCACTCTTTTATATCGCTTCTAAAAAGCCCACGAGCTTTTATCTTAAATCTCTTAAGGATATGGCAGATGAGAGTGAAGGAGATTCCACAAGCAGTGTAGAATCTACAAGCCCTAAGGAGCAGGAGGCTGAATCTAGGGAGGCGAGGTTTAGCGAGAGGGATTTGCACCCCTTGCTTGTGAAATACCTCTTTGAAAGCTGCGAGTTTGATCTCTACTCAAAGACTATCTATCATGAGAAAAGCACGAAATTTGGCGAGAAGGGCAGAGAGCGGTGGAATTACCCCGATATAGTGGGCGTGCATTTTCCTTTTGGGGATTATTGTGAGGATACTCTTAGTCTCCTTGAGAAACTACAAATCCCTAATTATAAAATCTATTCTTTTGAGCTGAAAAAGTCTATTTCTTGGGCTAATCTTAAGGAGTATTATTTCCAAGCCGTCTCTAACTCAAGCTGGGCAAATGAGGGCTATTTAGTGGTGTTTGAGTGTATTGATGGTGAGATTTTAAGCGAGCTAGCAAGGCTTAATACAAGCTTTGGCATAGGTGTAATTCAGCTTGATGTAGATATTACTAGATCTAAAATTTTACTTCCTTCACGCAGCAGAAGTTTAGACATACAAACCCTTGACATGCTGGTGGAGAAAAATCCAAATTTTAAGGCGTTTATCAATGCTATTAATAAGGGTATTGTGGTTAAGGACAGGGAGCATATCGCGGCTAATCAATACGACAAGGTGCTAAGTGATGAGGATATGGAAGGGTATGTGAAAAAGAAGGGCATATTATGCTAGGTAAAGAGGCAAGAAATATCGTGGGGTAATTTACCCTGCTTGTTTTTATGGCTTACTTTGGTGTAAGGGGTATTTATCTAAATAGACATAGCATGAGTGCTTAGAATGTCTGCCACATTTAATGTGATACCCCTCGTCTATCTTATCGCATACAATGGAGCAAAGGCAAGGGATAGAGAGATTTTATTGCTAGGTGTATTAGATTTAGAATCTAGGGATTTTAAATCTAGCCCACTTGCTTTAAAAGTCCATTGTTTATTGTGCCAAGATTCTTGTAGCTCTTGTGTTTGCTCGCATTGTGGATAGATAAGCACCACACGCACAGAATCTTTACATTCCAGCTGATATTTACTTGCATACGCCCACATTTGATATAAATCGCCTTGCGAGATTCCATATTTATTTTCATTAGCATTAGAATCTGGGATTTTCCACTTCGTATCTATGATGACAATCTCTCCCTTGCCACGCAGGATAATATCAGGCTTGAGGCAAAATACATTCTTTTTATTTTCATCTTGTATTAAATATTTTTGGCTCTCTTGTGTTTTTACGCTAAAGCCATTAGCACATTTCTTTAGCCAAAAGCCCACATAAGATTCAAAGAGTTTTTCCATTGGGAATAATAAGGCTATCACTCTATCTCTCCCAGCATAAGGGCTAAAAGCTTTGTGTCCTAAAAATATTTTACACCATAATAAAAGCACTTCATATTCTTTGTCGCGGCTCATATTACTGCATTGTGTAAAGTCAGATTCTATATTCTTGCTTGGGCTAATATCAGCAAAGACAAATCGCATAGAATCTATTCTTGTTTGTGTGCTAGGGCTAAGATTTAGATGTGATAAGGCAAGAAGTGTTGATTTTATCAATCGGTTTGGGGCTATGTCTTGCGTGTATTCATCGCTGCTTGTGAAAAATCTCTCTTTATGGATAAGATTTTGCGTGATATGGTCTTTAAACTCAAGCTTGCCTTTGAGAAATGCCCTATTTTGTGCTATACAAAGATAATCGCCCTTCAATCCAGCCTTACTTAATCTCTCGCATTCGCTTAAAAACATACGCACAAAAATTTCTAAAAGCGGAAAGTGAAGCGTATGGATATTGGCAAAATCTCTTTGCTTAAAAGGCATGTCTTTAAGCGTAGCAAGGCAGCTAAGTAAAACCCCTTTAGCTTGGCAAATATCACAATTTTTATGAGACTCTGTGCTGCTAGATTCTATAAGGCTTGCTTGTGTGGTGCTATGTGTGGAATCTTTAGCCACAATAGCCTTGCTAAAATCGCTAAAAGATTCTAAAAGCATCTTTTTTTCAAAGCGGATTTTACACTCACATTGTTTAGAATCTCGCTCTAGCCTTTGACTTCTAAAGGTCTTTGGTAAAATCTCTATACAAAAGCCACTTCTAGTTTGTATCGTGCCAACATAGTTTTTAGCCTTTAGCCTGCTTGGTGTTTGGAATCCTAGGAGTGTATGATTATCCTCATGCAAGGCAAAGTCTTTTAGCTCTTGGAAAATTCTTTGTGCTTTTTTGTGGCTAGATTCTATATTGTGAGAATCTAAAATGCGTTGTATATCCCAAAGCTCAAAGCTCTGATATTCAGCAATATGAAGTGTAGGCATGCCTATCCTTAAGAGTGTATTAGAATCTTAGCTTTTAGGCTTAATGCTATCATCATAGATTTTTTGAAATTGCTCTTGCTTCCAATTGCTAGAATCTGTGGTTTTATATACTTTCTTTTCGCTATCTACAAATTCATCGCTTAGAGAGATTCCCATATCACTTATTGTTTTAGATTCTAGCATTTCATTATGATTTAGCACCGCATTGATCTTGGCATAATCATCATAGAAATATTCTTGTAAAAGCGGCAAAATCTTATTTTTAAACACCGCTTTTAAGTCCGTAAATGCTAGCTCATAGCTATCATCTCCCTTATTCACGGCTTTTTCAAAAAAGAAACTATGCCCTATTGTCCGCTCTCTATCAAGCAAAAACTCTATGCGATTATTCATTGCCCCTAAAAGCTTTTGTAAATCTATCTTGCCATTATCACAAGAAATCTTTTTTAGCTCATTACAATCTGGCATCATTTCTATAAACTCAAATCGCCTACGCAATGCGGTATCAAGCAGAGCAATGCTTCTATCGGCTGTATTCATCGTGCCAATGATGTAGAGATTATAATGCGTGTAAGCTCATAGGTGGTTTGCTGGGTAAGTTTTGTGTTTTTTGTTTAAAGCGTAAATATTATTCTTATCATCTTTTATGCTTACACGATATAATAACACTTTGATTTAGAAAAGAAGGTTTATAATGCAAGAAACATTTGATATTTTTATGCAAAATGATGCTTATACGCAAGGGGTATTTTTACATGAAATTTTTGCATGTTTATTTTTTATCCCATATATTTGGTATCTGATTATATTGTATAGAGCAGAAACATTTTTAGTTATGAATAAAAAAATATATTTTGTTATGCCTATTACTATTTTTTTGCTTGGTGTTGGGATTATTACAGGTGGATTTCTCCTTGCTATGAGACATTTTTTACTTGATATACGCATTATATTTATGGTGTTTATACTAGCAATTTTTCTTGCTGGGGAAATATATCGTATGAAAAGTCTTAAAAAGGCAAAAACAAGTCTTATTGGAATGCAACGATATAGACAAATATGTAAAGTTATGTATATATGCTTTGTTGTGGCACTATTTTGCCTTATAGGCTTTATTAAAGCATATAGGGGATAGTATGCAGTTTTTTTATCATAAAGATTCTGGAAATAATAGCATTACATTAGAGGCAAAAGATTCTCATTATTTATTTGTTGTGAGACGTTTTAAACAAGGCTCAATGCTAGTTGCATCAAATCTTGCTGACAATATGCTTTATACATACAAACATGAACGCAAAAATACTTTCACTCTAATATCATCAAAGCCTGCAAAACCCACACAAAACCCACATACAAACATACTGCTAGCAATGATAGATCAAAAAGATATTTATGATATGCTTCCTATATTAAATGCCCTAAATGTTGCTTCACTACAACTTTTTTATGCTGACTTTTCACAGAAAAATCGCAAAATAGACATGCAAAAAGCACAAAAAATATTGCAATATTCTTGCATGCAGTGCGGACGTATGAAACCCCTAGATATATCTTTGCATAATAACTTAGAATCTATTTGTATAGCATTTCCAAAAGCAGCAGCCATAGACTTTACTTTTAGCCAATCCTTGCTAGAAGATTCTGCACAGAAAAAAGATTCTAGCGAACATAAACTCACTTTTGAAAATCTAAGCCGCACAGAAAAACATACATGTGCTATGAATGGCATTATTATTGGTTGTGAGGGTGGCTTTAGTCAAAGGGAACGCGATTTTCTACACCAAACGCACAATGTTTATGCATTGCAAATCCCATATATTCTTACTTCTCATCTCACAAGCACATATATTGCAAGCCTTTGCGTATAGTCATTTAATTGCTTATAAATCTACTTCCTTAAACTAAATGTTACAATTATCTACACAAAAATAATTTTATAATGCTTTTTTTACAAAAAAAAAAAAACGATTTTGCTTATATTATAATGCTAGCCATACTGCTTATTTAAAATTTAAGGGATGTTATGTTGGAAATCCGTCAAAAAATCTACACAATTTTAAGCAATATGCTTGAAATTGATGTTAATGAAAACACTCATATTAGCATGCAAAATTGCGAAAAATGGACCTCCCTCGCGCATATTGACATCATTATGAGTATTGAGGAGGAGTTTAATATAGCCTTTGGGCAAGAGGATTTAGCCAGCCTCACCTCTCAAGCAGCCCTCGTGCAAAAAGTGCAGGAGCTATTATGAATAGCATGGGGCTAACCCCACACCACATAGGCGTGGCGACAAAGAGTATAGATTCTGAACTCGCACTTTTTCTGCCTCTAGGCTTTAGGTATGAGGCGGAGTTTAGAGACGAGCGGCAGGGGGTGCGTGGCGTGTTTATCACGCACAAAAGCGCGCCCTACCGCCTTGAACTTTTGGAGAATCTCCCCCATAGCACGCGACTTGATAGCTATCTCAAACATCATCACAAGCTTTATCACATAGCCTTTGAGACAAGTGATATTGAAGCGAGTTTGGAGGCGATTTTACGAGGTGATGTTTTCAATTCGTCTTTGGGTAAAGAGGGGCATTCAGCTTGCACCGCTCCTTTGGCGGAGTCTGCAAAAATCGCTCACTCACTTACTTCAAGTAAGCTCAATCGCGATTTTTTTGACAACCCCCAAACTAGCGGCACAATCTTAGAATGCCAAGATTCTGAAGTGGCAGAATTTAGCGCAGCCACTACCGACAAGGTAACTCCTGCCCCCAAATCCCCACAAAACCTCCAAAGCAATACCGCAAAGCAAAGCTTCTTTAGAAAACAAGGCGAAGCCGCAGTTTCTTTAGTAAATACTAGAATTGTGGGAGGTGAGATTCAAGATTCTAGGAGCATTTCAGAATCCACCGCTTCAGATTCTAAACTACAAGCCCCGCATTCTAAGATTTGCGATGATAAATTGCCACAACGAGATTCTACGAGTGAGGCGCACTTAGTCGTGCGTCGCAATGAAGCAGAAACGAGGCGTGGTGATTTATCGCGCAAAGCTGAATGCCAAAAAAGCGCAGAAAAGCCAACGCGCTTTATAGGGGGGGGGGGGGAAGCCCTATGAATCAAACCACACGCAAAAGCCGCCTGCCCGCGCGCGACTCATTGTGCCAATCATGGAATCTACCTATTTTGCCAAGCTCTGCTTTATCATGCTGCCTAATCGCCTGCTTATTGAGCTTGTTGAGCCATATCCCACCATGTAAGGACAGCTATGCCACGCATTAAACAGCCCCAGCTTGAAGCCTTTGCGACACTAAGCGGCGATTACAATCCCGTGCATTTAGATTCCGAATTTGCCAAAAACTCCTACTTTGGCGCGCAAATCGTGTATGGAATCTACCAAGTGTTTTACGCACTCAATCACGCGCTAAAGTCTTGCAAACAGCCCCACACACTTGAATCCATACAGGCAAACTTCCACGCGCCACTTTTTATCAACACCCCCTTTAGCCTTAAAGTTGAAAAACACTTAAAATCTAGCGACATTCAAGCGGCAGATTTAAATCAAGCAAAGTCTCAAGGCGAAGTATCTTGTGATGATTTTAGAGGTTGTGTAGGCACGAGCAAAGGGGATAAGGCTCAAAGCCTATCCCCAAAGCGAGTGGCAAACTCCTCTAAAAGCGTGCAAGAGACAAGCCGCTTTATAGGGGGGGGCGAACCCACTCCTACCACCTCTACACCAAAGGAGTGTGCGTGAGTAGCATTGAATTTCGCCTCTTAAAACAAGGCACACCAAGCCAAAGCGGCACAAAGACACACGCAAAAGCAAAGGCGCAGGAATGCTCTGAAACACTCCACTACAATCCTGCCCTGCTCTATGAGCTATTCCCCCACTGCATACGGCTTGATAGCACGAGCATAGCCACACTGCTTGCTAGCACGCGGATAGTGGGAATGAGGGTGCCGGGGTTGTATAGTATTTATTCTAGTTTGAATCTTGTGCGTGTCAATTCGTCTTTGGGTAATCATTTGCACAATCACTCCGACCTGCTTCACTGCGGCGCACAACAAAGTGCGCCTCATTCGCAGGGCGTAGTGATTGCACAAAGCAATACCGCAAATACTAGAATTGTTTGCGGCGAGATTCAGGACTCTAAAGCAAAATCAGAATCCACCACTTCGGATTCTAAGTCTATTTCAGAATCTACCCTTTCAGATTCTGTGGGAGTTTCAGAAACTTACCCACAAACCAACCTAGAATCCTCCGCAGATTCCAAACTTCCTAGCGGTGGAGTATATCTCCACCGCAGTGAAAATCAAATCGCACAAAGTGCAGACCTTAAAGGCGTCGTCGGGGTGGGGAGTTCGTCAAGGGGGGAGGGAGCGAGCTTGCCTAATTTGCAAGTGTGGATTTCGCCTGCGGCTTCATCAAGCCCCTCCCCACTTGACAAAAAAGAAAGGGATATTAATGAAGTTTTAGAATCTAAAGAAGTGAAAGCACTAGATTCTAAAAAACTAGATTGCCACGATTTTGACAAGTCAAAATCTCGCAATGACGATAGTTTAGAATCTCATACAGATTTCAAATCCATTTCAGATTCTAGCCTAAAGAATTCTCAAGTTTTAGAATCCACCGCTTTAGATTCTCAAATAATTTTAGAATCTTACGCAGATTTTAAGCCCATTTCAGAATCTACCCTTTCAGATTCTCATTCGCTTTCAGAATCCAGCCTAAAAGATTCAATAGTTTCAAAAGCAAACTTAGAATCAAGCACCTTAGTTTCTAAAACACTTTCAGAATCTACCCCCTCCGTCATTGCGAGCGAGCGTAAGCTTGCGAAGCAATCCATAGAAAAAACAAACGCAATGGATTCTAAGCTAGAAACTCAAAACCTAGATTGCCACGATTTTGCTTTCACAAAATCTCGCAATGACGACAAAGCAGAATATTCTAAAAAGCTAGAATTAGAATCTAAGAGACTAGCAGAATCCGCAATGCTGGCGGATTCTAAAAAATTAGAATCTAGTAAGGCTTTGGGATTCCAAAAAGTAAAAGCTAAAGATTCTAAAAAACAAAGCCTAGAATCTCGCCAAGATTCACAAACCCAAAAAGCGAGAGGGGCAGAAACTCAAAAAATAGATTTAGAATCTAAAAAAGCCCAAGTTTCACAATCCCCCTCTACTGCCACAAACATTGTATCGCTAAAAACCACCATGCGCTACACTCACACCACCCACCCCCTCCTAAACCTCACCACCATTCGCATAAGCACACCCATGCAAGGCACAATCAAAGCCTTTATCCGCCCGCAAAGGCTCAAAAATGCAAGCCTAAACGCACTCCACACACAGCATAAAAGCACGCTAGATTCTAAGCCTTTCGCAAGCCAAAGAGCCTTAGTCATAGGGGCTGGCAGCGGGCTAGGCAATGCCTGCGCCAAGCTTCTCTATCTAGGTGGAGCGCAAGTGTGTGCGAGCAGCCATAGCACGCCTTTTGATGAGCCACTTATCCCTAGCCTATCCCTTGATGTGCTAAAGCCTAGCCAAGCGAGCCTACAAGCCATAGCGCACTTTGCCCCCACGCATTTATACTATTTTGCCACGCCTCGCATTCGCGCCACACAAGACATAAGCAAGCGAGATTTATCCGCTTACCTCAATGCCTATATTTTCGCGCCACTGCGACTCTTAGAGCTTGTAAAGCCTGTGGCATTTTTCCAGCCTTCAAGCGTGTTTGTAGAGGAGCTGCCCCTAGAGTTTGCAAGTTATAGCATTGCTAAGGGGGCAATGGAGTATTTTAGCGCGTATTTGCGTAAGCAGGGCTACCACACAGCCACACCTCGCCTGCCAAAAGTCGCTACCAACCAAACCCTAAGCCTCATACCTCAAAAGCTAGCAAGCCCCGCAGATTCTATGCTACGCGAGCTGCTGGCATTTACCCAAAGTAATACAGGGACACAAGGAGAAAGACAATGATGCTTTTTAGCCCTAATCTCAAGCGCACCGAGCTGCTTCAAGCAAGCAAAAAGCTAGAGCCAGCCCCTACGCACTTAAAAATCCATATCCACAGAAACCACGCCTTTGAGCCAATAGCAAGCGTGATTGCGCCATTTTTGCACCATGCAGGCTTTATGGGGGAATTTGTGTATAGCGATTATGATGATAGCTTGAGCTTCAATGATTTGCGTTTGGAATCTCGCGCTAAAGAAGTGCAAAATACACAATCTCACAGGGCAGAATCTAGCCTAGATTCTAAAGATTCTAAGGACTCTAAAGCCCCTAAAGATTCTATGGCTCAAAAAAACGCGCATATACTTTTTATTGACACGGCGCGCTACAGCTTGCAGGGCGAGCAGCTAGATGGCTTTATCTTAGAGCGCGCCCTTGCCTTGCGAGAGATTAGCCCATCGCCTATCCTTGTCCTTTTGCTAGGGGAAGCTAAAGAGAATGCAGAATCTAAAAAAGATTTGGAATCTGTAGAAGTGAAAAGAGGAGATTCTGAAAAGATAGATTCAGAATCTGAAAAGCTAAAATCCTCCTCCGTCATTGCGAGCGAGCATAAGCTTGCGTGGCAATCCACAAAAACAGATTCTAAAAAATGGGATTTAGAATCTCAAACAACACAAACCGCAGATTCTAAAACTATGGATTGCCGCGCCGACAAGTCGGCTCGCAATGACAGCAGGCTAGAATCTAAGAAAGTAGCAGAATTTACAATGGCAGGAGATTCTGAAAAACCCAATTCAGAATCCAAAGACCAAACAGAATTCGCCATAGATTCAGAATCCAAAAAGCCAGCAAACAGAGATACTTCCAACTATCGCCCTCAGTATGACAAAGATTTAGAATCTGCAAACCAAGTAGAATCCGCAAAAGCGTTAGTTTCTAAAAAATGGGATTTAGAATCTAAAAGGCTAAAAAGCAAAGATATTTCGGCTTTTACAAAGCCTCAATATGACAATGATTTAGATTCTAAACAAGCAGCCTTAAGCCACAAAGCCGCGCAGCATAATATATTTATCTTTAATATCTCTACCCTGCTTGGCGAATACGCACATAAGGCAGGGCTTCCCACACAGATAAATCTGCTTGATGAGAGCAAGGAGGCAATCACAGGCACGCGTCTAAGCAATGCCGCTTGCCTAGCCTTAGCACAGATTCTAGGGCTAAAGCTCCTGCCCGCACTCATGCTGCCTAGTCTCAAAGCCATTGTGTGTGATTTGGATAATACCTTGTATGCGGGGGTTTTGGGCGAAGATGGTATAGAAAAACTCACGCTCGCCCCTGCACACAAGGCATTGCAAGAGCAGATTCTAAGCTATAAAAAGCAGGGCTTTCTGCTTGCCATTGCTTCTAAAAATGACTTGCGTGATGTGGAAGCCCTCTTTCAAAAGCGTTTAGATTTCCCCTTGCGTTTGAGTGATTTTAGCTGCGTGCAGGCACATTGGGAGGGCAAGGCGCAGAGTTTAGAAGCCATTGCTAAAAGCTTTAATATAGGGCTAGATTCTCTTCTTTTTATAGATGATAATATCGCCGAGCTAGAATCTACTCGCCACACAAAAGTAAAGCAGATTCACGCACTAAGCCCCGCACACACGCTATTTGCCCTCTATCTCTATCCGCAGATGACAAGGCTAGTGGAAAATAAAGAGGATAGCCTGCGCTCCAGCGATATAGCGGCAAATGCGGCACGCGCTCACCTTGAGGCATTAAGCGATGAGGAGTATTTCACAAATCTTGGCATAGAGCTAGAGTTTTGTATAAATCCAAAGCAAAGCGCGCAAAGAATCCATGAGCTTTTAAATAAGACTAATCAGTTTATCGCAAACTATGCGCGCCCCACGCTCACAGAGGTGCAGGAGTGGATTGAGGGTGAGGGATATTGTGTGGTGGCGATAAGTATGAGGGATAGGCTAAGTGAGAGTGGGATAATTGGGATTGTGGTTGGAAGTTTTACTAGGGAGCATTCAGCTTCTCTAGGCAATTCGGCTTTTGAGCGATTTTGCGGGAGCTTGCCTCGCTCTCACTGCGGCGCACGCCTAAGTGCGCCTCATTCGCGCGAGACTTCGCAACCCACAAACTCATCTCAAAATCCTAGAATTGCGGAAAAACCCAAATCTATCGCCTTAGAATCTGCCCCACTTCAAAATCTAAAATCCCCCACAGATTCCACAACGCCAACTCGGCATTCTAAGATTTCTAAAGAAACTGCGCGGGGCTTGTTTTGCGATGATAAATCGGGGCTTTCAAGCGAGCAAGCAAGGAACAAAACGCATTGCCTAGAATCTAGCGATTCTCAAGCGGCAGGATTTTCTGATGATGTTTGTGGCTTTACTAAAGAAACTTCGCAAGCTTGTTTTCAAGCGAAAGGCGAAGGGAGTTACCTTGAGGGTAATGACCGAGCCTTGAGTGTAGAATCCGCAAAGGCGGGGGATTCTCAAGGCGAAGTATCTTGTGATGATTTTAGAGGTTGTGTAGGCGCGAGCAAAGGGGTTTCAAAACCCAATGGTGAGAATCTTAAAACACCAACAGAATCTAGGCATTCTAAGATTTGCGATGATAAATCGGGGCTTTCAAGCGAGCAAGCAAGGAACAAAACGCATTGCCTAGAATCTAGCGATTCTCAAGCGGCAGGATTTTCTGATGATGTTTGTGGCTTTACTAAAGAAACTTCGCAAGCTTGTTTTCAAGCGAAAGGCGAAGGGAGTTACCTTGAGGGTAATGACCGAGCCTTGAGTGTAGAATCCGCGAAAAGCACAGAAAAGCCAACGCTTCTCGCACAAGCTAGGATTATAGAGCTAGTCATCAGCTGCCGCGCACTCGGCAGGCGACTAGAATCTTTCATGCTTTTACAAAGCTTTGCCCTTATCGCAGAGACACTAGGGGCAGATACAGATTACATCACCCTAGCCTATCAAAAGGGCGAACGCAACACACCCTTTTTACGCACGCTAGCCACTTTAATCACCACGCAAAGCACAGACCAAAGCGAAAACAAAATAGTCGCACAAACCCCGCACGACTTAAGCGAACAAGCCCTAAATGCCCTTAAAGAGAGGGGCGAACTCGCCATACCGCTTTCACTCCCGCCCGCACAAGGGCTATCAATCCACATCAAAAAGGAGCAAAAATGACCTTACAAAACACAATCAAAAATCCCATTATGCAGGCACAAAACAACTCTGGATTCTACACGCAAAGTGAGCTAGAGGGCTTTGGCTTCAAATCCCTAGGGCATAGCGTGCTACTCTCGCGTCTCGCACAAATCTACACACCGCATAAAATCAGCATAGGTAATTGCGTGCGGATTGATGATTATGCGATTTTAAGCGGGGCTATCAGCTTAGGCAGCTTCATACACATCAGCGCGCAGGCGACTATCACAGGCGGGAATGGTGTGGATTCTAGTGTGTGTATGGGCGATTTCTGCTCGCTCTCGCTGGGGAGTAAAATCCTAAGCATGAGCGATGATTTAGCAAGCGGAGTGCTGGTGAATTCCTGCGTGGCGGGGGAATTTCGCAATGTAAAATATAGCCATATCCACCTCCCACGACACAATCACATCGCCGCTATGAGCCTTGTGCTGCCACATAGCATTTTTGAAATAGGTGCAAACCTCGGACCTCAAAGCCTTGTAGGCGATACCACGCTTAGAGCCTATGGCTACTATTTTGGCACACCAGCAAGGAGGCTCAAAGACTTAGATTCTAAAATGTTACACGAAAGAGAGGAGGCTTTTTTACGCGCATATAGCAATTACACGGGGGGGGGGGGAGCGAAGCAAAGCCCTAAACACACCAAAAAGGCTAAAATCCCAAAAAACGCGCAAAGATTCACACGCACAGAATCTTGCCCTTTCTCAATCTCACTGCCCCGCGCACAAGTGGCATAAGGAGGCAGTATGAAAGCAAGATTTGAACGCGTGCGAATAAGTGGCATAGCCACGATAGTGCCACCAAAAGTGATAGATATAGATTCTGAACTCCACAGCATTTACAAAGGCGATGAGAAAGCCCTAGCGCGCATTAAAAAGGTCATAGGCTTGCAGACGCGCCACATCGCCGAGCCGCACATCACCGCAAGCGATATGGGCGAAGCCGCCGCAAAGCAAATACTCCAAGCCACCCACACGCAGCCAAGCGAGATAGACGCACTCATTGTGGTTACGCAAACGCCTGATTACATACTGCCTGCCACTGCGTGCTACCTGCATGGGAAGCTAGGGCTGCCTACCTCTTGTCTAAGCTTTGATATTAATCAAGCTTGTGCGGGCTATCTCTATGGGCTTTATGTCGCGCATAGCCTTATAGAATCTCGTGCTGCAAGCAAGGTCCTGCTTATCGTGGGCGATACTTTGAGCCGCTATGTCAATCCGCTGGATTCTAATCTGGCACCGATTATTGGTGATGGGGTGAGTGCGACGATTTTAGAATCTATGCACGATAAGGGGCATTCAGCTTTGCTTCCGCTCAATTCGTCTTTGGGTAATCATTCGCAGGATTTAGGGAGTTTGGAGGCAGTCACTACCGCTAAGGTAGCTCCTACCCCCAAACTCCCTAAAAACCTGCAAAGCAACACCGCAAAACAAGGCGAAGCCGCAGTTTCTTTAGTAAATACTAGAATTGTCTGTGGCGAGTTTCAAGATTCAAAAGCCAATTCAGAATCTGCCTCACACACTAGCCCAGAATCCCCCGCAGATTCTAAGCAAAATGATGAGGGCAGGGGCTTTGTAGCGGGCTTGTATCAAAATGATATTTTAGATTCTACGATTTTAGAAAGCACTTTAGAATCTAGCCCTGCTATCCCGCAAGGCAAGCGACATAAAGCGGCATTTTTTGAGCTAGGCACGCAAGGGGATAAATTCTACCAGCTCATTATCCCAGAGGGGGCGAGCCGCATACCCACAAGAGAGATCATCACAGAATCTAAAGTGTGGGAGACAAGCCAGACACGCACGCTAAGGCAGCTCTATATGGACGGGGCGGAGATTTTCAACTTTGCGGTTATGCAGTATCCTAAGACTTTTAAGGCGATTTTGGACTTTAGCGGGGAGTGCAAAGAGGGGCTAGACTACTGCTTTTTCCACCAAGCAAATAAATATATCGTGGATAATATCACGCGCGCTCTAGGCTTAGAGAAAGGCAAAGTGCCAAACACCACCACAAGCAAATACGGCAATCTCAGCGGCTGCTCCGTGCCAGCGACAATATGCGACACACTAGGCATTCTCAAGCCAAGCGAGCGCAAAGATTTGCGCGTGCATTTAGCGGGCTTTGGCGCGGGGCTAGCGTGGGGGAATGCGGTTTTAAGTATAGATAGGGAATGTGTGATAGAGAGGGTGGGGATATATGAGTGTTTATAGCAGGCATTCAGCTTTGAGCGATAAATCGGCAATTCTTCACTCGGATTTTCGGTTACGCACCTCAAGTGCGCGCCCTCAATCCTCGCTTGAAAACCCCGATTTATCATCTCAAATCTTAGAATGCCAAGATTTTAAAGTAGCAGAATCTAGGGCAACCACTGCCAACAAGGTAACTCCTGCCCCCAAATCCGCACAAAGCAAGCAAAGCAATACCGCAAAGCAAAGCTTCTTTAGAAAACAAGGCGAAGCCGCAGTTTCTTTAGTAAATACTAGAATTGTGGGAGGCGAGATTTTAGATTCAAAAGTAAATTCAGAATCCACCCTTTCAGATTCTATGGCAGTTTCAGAATCTCACCCACACACCAACCTAGAATCTCCAGCAGATTCTAAACTTTCAGCGGTGGAGGATAGCTCCACCGCGATAGAATCAATCGCACGAAGTGCAAACCTTAAAGGCGTCGTCGGGGCGGGGGGTTCGTCAAGGGGGGAGGGAGCGAGCTTGCTTAATTTGCAAGTGTGGATTTCGCCTGCGGCTTCATCAAGCCCCTCCCCCCTTGACAAAAAAGAATCTAAGATTGATGAAGTTTTAGAATCTAAAGAAGTGAAAGCCAAAGATTCTAAAAAACTAGATTTAGAAACTAAAAATCAAGCAGAGTCCAAAATGGAGGGATATTCTAAAAAACTAGATTCTAGCAAATCAAAATCCCATACAGATTCTAGCTCTATTTCAGAATCTAACCTAAAAGTTTCTAAAACACTTTCAGAATCTACCCCCTCCGTCATTGCGAGCCCTAGCAATGCTAGGGCAAAGCAATCCATAGAAAAAACAAACGCAATGGTTTCTAAGCTAGATTCTAAAAAACTAGATTGCCACGATTTTGCTTTCACAAAATCTCACAATGACGACAAAGTAGAATATTCTGAAAAGCTAGATTTAGAATCTAAGAGACTAGCAGAATCCGCAATGCTGGCAGATTCTGAAAAATTAGAATCTAGTAAGGCTAGGGGATTCCAAAAAGTAAAAGCTAAAGATTCTAAAAAGCAGAGCCTAGAATCTCGCCAAGATTCACAAACCCAAAAAGCGAGAGGGGCAGAAACTCAAAAAATAGATTTAGAATCTAAAAGCCTAGATTGCCGCGATTTTGCTTTCACAAAATCTCGCAATGACGACAAAGCAGAGGATTCAGAAAAACAGAGCCTAGAATCTAAAAGGCTAGCGGAATCCGCAATGGTGTTAGATTCTGAAAAACTAGAATCTAAGCACGCTTTAGAATCTCGCTCGCTTCAGATTCTAAAATCCCCCTTAGATTCTAAAACACCGCCCTTACAGAGCTTGCCTCACAAACTTAAAAACAGCACAAAACAGGATACGCCACTCCAATTTACAGGAGTTGCTCTATTGCTTTGTGGGCTTTTGCGGGATTTTGGGACGGGAGCTATCACAATAGGTAAGCACCCTAAAACCTCTCAGATTCCACAACGACAACTCGGCATTCTAAGATTTCTAAAGAAACTGCGCGGGGCTTGTTTTGCAATGATAAATCGGGGCTTTCAAGCGAGGAGCTACCTAAGCGGTAATAACAAAGCTTGCAAGCGGAGAATCGCCGATTTATCGCGCAAAGCTGAATGCTAATTTTATTTTAAAGGAGATACCATGACACAACAAGAGTTTTTAACACACCTAGCAGACGCTATGCAACGCGATGAGGCACTAAGCCCTGATATGCAGCTAGATAGCATAGAGGAGTGGGATAGCCTCGCGGCGATTTCGCTCATCGCGCTCTATGATAGCCTCTTTCAGATAAGCCTAAGTGGCAACACGCTCAAAAACTGCAAGAGTGTGGCAGACCTCATCGCGCTAGCAGCCGATAAGCTAGAGGATTAGAGCATGCCAAATAAGACACAAAGTAGCATGGCACGCACGGCACAAAGTGCGGCAGGCAGTGAGCTAAACGCTAGTAAGACAGATGAGAATCTAGCAAGCCATACGCTTGATAGCAGGCTTGATAGCGCATTTAGCACAGGCAGTAAGCCGCCCGCACAAAATGGATATGGGGAAGACTCGCCTAAACACACGCCAAACATCGCTCCCGCACAAAATCCAGCAAGCCCCCTAAACGCCACGCATACACAGGCAAACCATAGCCCCACAAAGCAGGCAAGCAGCATGTCAAGCAAGCACGCACTAAGCGATATGTCGCCCTTTGCCAAGCAGTGCTTTGAGGGCAAGCGATTTGTGATTACGGGGGCTAGCAGCGGCATAGGCGCGCATATCGCCCTGACACTCAATGCGCTAGGCGCAGAGATCCTAGCACTTGGGCGCGATAGGCACAAGCTAGAATCTAAAAGGGCAAAAGCCTTGTGTAAAGAGTGCTTTATCCCCATAGTAAAGGATATTAGCGACTTTTGCGGGCTAGACAAATACACCCTAAATCTCGCTAAAGAATATGGCAGCTTCAATGGAGCCGTGCTATCTGCTGGTCTCCAGCAGACAGCACCGATTTCATCGGTGCTGTCTGTGGAGTCGGCGCGCACGATTTTTGATGTCAATTACTTTGGGAACTTGCAGATTCTCAAAGGCTTGCTTGATAAGCGCGCTAAAAGTGCGGAGGGCGCAAGCTTTGTGTGGATTAGCTCAAATGCGAGCGTGAAAGCGCAAAAAGGCATAGCAAATTATAGTGCGAGCAAGGCGGCTGTGGTCGCTGCCACACGCTCCATCGCACTAGAGATCGCCCCTAAATACCGCATAAATGCCATTAGCCCGGGCTTTGTCCTCACTGAAATGATAGAGGACTGGAGCAAGGTCTATGATAGTGCCTATATAGAATCTATGGAGAGTGCCTACCCGCTAGGCATAGGCAGGGTGGAGGATATAAGCCCGCTTGTGTGCTTCCTACTTAGCCCTGCAAGCGCGTGGATAACGGGGCAAAACATAGTCATTGATGGCGGGGGTAGCCTATGAATGCGCTAGAGCGATTAATGGAATCTCAACGCAATGAGGGGCATTACACGCAAGAGGAGCTAGAATCTATGGGCTTTGCTAGGCTTGGCAGGGGTGTGCTTATCTCGCGTTTGGCGCGAATCTATGGGGCGAGCAAGATGAGTATAGGCAGCTATGTGAGGATTGATGATTTTGTGATACTAAGCGGGAGTGTGGTGCTAGGAGACTTCGTGCATTTAGGGGCGTTTGCGAGTATCACGGGAGGGAATGGGCTAGATTCTAGCGTGCGTTTTGGGAATTGCTGCGGCATGAGTAGTTATAGCAAGATTTTTGCTACGACAGATGATTATAGAAAGGTGGATTTATGGCAAAGATAGTGGAAAAAGAGGCATTGCAAGGGCAATATGTGAATTTACGAGAAATTAGATTAAGCGATGCTGCTTTTGTTATTGATTTGCGTTGTAGTCCAAAGGCTAGGTTTTTAAATCCTACTAAAAACGATACTAGCTTACAAGAAAAATATATTGCAAACTATTTGAAAAAGCAAGATGAGTGGTATTTCATAATAGAGGATAAAAATGGGAAGTCGCTTGGGACGATTAGAATCTATAATGTGATTGGGGAGCAGTTTGAGGCTGGAAGCTGGCTTATGTCAGATTGTGCTAATGTGGCACAATCATTAGAGGGTGAGTATCTCTTAAAAAACTATGCTTATCATGTCTTAGGGTTTAATAAAAACTGCTTTAGTGTGCGTAAAGAAAACAAAAAGGTGGTTAATTTTCATAAGGTTTATGGGGCTCGCATTGTTAAAGAGAGTGAGATTGACTACTTTTTTGAGCTAACAAGGGAGGAATTTGATTTAAATAAGCATAAAATACTTGATATAGCTAAAGCGTATGCTTGAATTAGCACGTTTATTATATTATTCTTTTAGTTGGCTTGATATAAAAGCTTTTGTAATATATAAATCTTGGATAAAATCAATAATTCTTACAATAATGCAATATTTATAACTAAAGTCTTAAGAAAATGGATTGCTACGACTTGCTTTGCAAGTCTCGCAATGACGGAAGTTGATTTTAAAAAGCTTGCTAGTGTATGACAGAGGGAGTGGATTTTGAAATTAAATGGTAATTTGAAGTGGTTGATTCTAAAATGGACTTAGAATCTAGAGCAATAGTTTTTGAACTTTCTTTTGAATCTAAAAGGCTAGATTCTCACTCAATTTCAGAATCAAATGCCCCCGTCATTGCCAGATTTTGCGAACGAAAAATCTGGCAATCTATATCTATAAAATCTAATCTATCGTCTCTATCATCATTGCGAGCGTAAGCGAAGCAATCCATAAAAATAGATAACGAAAGGAATCTATATTAGATTCTGAAAATATGGATAGCTTGCAATGCTAGCTTATAATAATGTTTAGTGGATTGCCACGACTTGCTTTGCAAGTCTAGCTCATGACGGAAGTTGATTTTAAAAAGTTTGCTAGTGTATGACAGAGGGAGTGGATTTTGAAATTAAATGGTAATTTGAAATGGTTGATTCTAAAATGGACTTAGAAACTAGAGCGGCAGATTCTAAAGTAGCTTTTAAAAAGTTCAAAATAATAAAGCTTTAGATGATGAATTGGTAGATTCTGGGATTAAGTTATAATCTAAAAGTCTAGTTTATGAAATTGATTTAGAATCTAGTCTATCGTTATTTTGTCATGAGCTAGCCTTGCATAGCAATCCACATTTTTTTTAAATCTAGAATAGATTCTAATTCTATTTTAGAATCTAAAACTAATTTTTTAAATTCTAAGTTAAAATTTGTTGTGTTGTTTTTTTTGGATTGCTTCGGCTTTTTCAAAGCCTCGCAATGACGAATAGGGTTAATTCTAAAAATCCATATTAACACTAAGCCAATATCTTCTGCCCTCGGAAATGTAATTATACATATTTCCAACAAGGGCATTGCCTGTATAAGTGTTGCCGCTTTTTTCCCAACCATATTGCGCATAATCTGCAAACTTCTTATCAAAGAGATTATAAATAGCAAAATTAACTTTAAAATTTTTATCAATGCGATAAGTAGCACCTAAATGAAATAGCGCAAAGGGCTTATAATATGCCCCTAAAATCTCTTGCTGTGCTGCGTCTGTGCTAGGATTTAGCCCTCTAAAGCGATTGCCTTGCACTTCACTACGCAAATATACATACAAATTTTCCCAAGTATAGCCAAGCTTTGCGTTTAAATCTATGGTCTAGAGTATCGGTTAGTGGTGAGCCTTTAAGCGTGCCTGTTAGCTGTTCGCTATGTATAAATGTATAGCTTATGTCAAAGTTAATGCCATAAATTGGCTTCATTCCCGCATATAGCTCTATGCCTTGTATATATGATTTGTCTACATTTATGGCACGCGTGCAGCCTCTTGTAAAAGTGTCGCTACCGCACACAGCTGCATTTGTTGAAGTGGCAAGCGTTTCTGAACTAATCTTATCCCAAAATAGACTATAAAAATAGGTTATACCAGATTCTACATAGTCATTATCTGTAAGTGCTGCCATTTCAAAGCTTAGACTTGTTTCTGGCTTTAGGTTTGGATTACCCAAAAATGCCAATTTTCCTTGTGCGCCAAAGCCATATTGACCATCGATTAGCTGATTTAAATATGGAGCTTTATAGCCCATACTCAAACCGCCTTTAATAGTTAGCCAATCAGGAATTACTTCATAAACTACATAGGCTTTTGGCGATGTATTGAATCCAAAACGCGAATTCCAATTTTCCCTAATGCCTAAAGTAAAACGGAATCCGTCAAAAAACTCTGTTTCATTTTCGGCAAAAAGTGCAAGAGTGTGTTGTGAAAACTGATTTGGATTTGCAACCATATCTTGCATCCATGAAAACCAATATTGACCGCCAACACTTAAATAATTATCAAAAGGCAAATCAAAAAATGCTTTTGATTCTGCAATTACATCTTTTCCTGCAATTTCTCGCGGTTTATTTGGTGTTGTGTTTGTCATACGACCATCGTTCCAGCTTTGATTAAACTGCAAGGAGTTTTCCATAGTGAATTTTTTATACATGCCTTTATGAGATAATATAGTATTGTTGCGTCTAACGATATATGCTTCTGCTGTGCTTGTAAATTGCCCCAACTGCTCTTTGCTATTATCATACCACTGACTTGCGTAATCAACATCTAAATAAATGTTATTTTTAGAATCTGGATTCCATAAGATTCTACCACCAATATCATAAATATGTGCCATTGTGGGATTGCCAATGAAGCCAGCACTATCAGTTATTACACTGCCAATTGCGGGGAAATTAACGCTACCTCCATTGCTTGGTTTATCTTGTGTAATAGTGTATTGATATTTCACATCAGAAGGTGAGCGGAAGTAATATCTAGAACGCAGTTGTATTCCTAGCACATCTTTAATTATTGGAGCAACACCAAAGAGATTAAGCATATAGCCAGAGCCATATTGCCTGTTTTCATTTTGCGTTGTTTCAAGCCCTATGCTAACACCATATTTATCAATATTCTTTTTTGTAATAATATTAATAACCCCACCAATTGCATCACTTCCATAAAGAGTGCTCATAGGACCACGAATAACCTCAATTCTCTCAATCGCACTTAAAGGCGGCATAAAACTTGTATCAGCTTGACTCCACCCTGCATTTGTAGTATTAATATCGCCTGCAACATTTGTGCGTTTCCCGTCTATAAGAATTAGAGTGTAGTTTGCGGGCATGCCTCGCATAGAAATTTTAAGCCCTCCTGTTTTGCCAAGCTCTGTATTAACATCTATGCCCGGAATATCAGCAATAGCTTCTGCTAAATCCCTATGTGGCTTATTCTCCAAATCCTCCCTACTAATAACCGTTATAGACGCTGGAGCATCTTTTAATAATTGTTCTGTGCCGCGCGCTGTTGTTACCACTTGTTGTAATTTATAATTTTTTGCCTTATCGCTATCTTTATACTCCGTATCAGGTGTATCAGCAAATGCCAAACATGATAGAAATAGAGGATAGATAGAACATGAGACAAAATATTTTGCGATATTTATTTTGTTTTTTAACATAATGAACCTTATTATTAAAATTGCGTAATTGTATCATAATAATCTATAAATTAATAATTAAAAGTATTATTTTATATAGAATCATATAATAATTATTATAATGGTATAAAATAACTACAATATGTAACTTTAGTATTTGCTGGATTTTATAATTAAGCTTTTAGAATCAATTAGGAATATATCAGTGTTTTTAAATCTTAGCTATATAGCTAAGATATTTAGAAGATTCTATAAATTAAGTTTTATTGCTATAAACAATTAACAAATGCGGGGCAATAGCTCTCCTTGCGGATATTCTAAAAACCTTTTACTGCCATATTTTGTATGTAGCACTACTTTTTGATAATAAGTATTAGCAGCTATATTATGCAAATTGGAATCTTGTGGCATAAATGTTTGACATACATTGCCTATAATTTCTGCATTTTTACCTAATTCATGTTGCTGCAATATCTTTAGTGCGTCATTTGCATATTCCTGTGGCACAGCAATAACGCATGCTCCCTCATTAGCAAGGTCATAAGGCTCTAATCCTAGCATTTCACACACACCATACACTTCAGAATCTATTTTCACTTTTTCCTCATAAATATCAATGCAAGCATAAGAACTTATAGCCCATTCATTCAAAACGCTTGATAATCCACCACGAGTGGCATCGCGCATGGCATGAATGGGTATATTGCTTTGCAAAAGCGGGGATAGCATTGGATATAAACTAGCACAATCGCTTTGTATATTGCTTGTCATTGCAATATTATTTTGTTCCAAAAATATTTGTGCGCCGTGATTGCCTATTTTACCACTTAGTATAATGCAGTCATTTTGCTTTAAATTCTTAGCACTTATATGTTCTTTTTCCATACTTCCAATACATGTTGTATTTATAAATAATAATCGCTCTTTTTCATTTTGGCTAGTTGTAATTTTTGGCAACACTTTTGTATCAGCGGAGAGTATTGTTAAGTCAAGTAATTTGCATTCTGTGGCAATGGAGTTTGCTATTTGCTTTAATAAAGATATATCAAAGCCCTCCTCAATAATAAACCCCATATTTAAATAAAGCGGCTTACCGCCCATCATAGCCACATCATTACTACTACCACATACACAAAGCTTGCCAATATTTCCACCAGAAAATACTATGGGTGTAATTGTATAAGAATCTGTGCTTGTTACATAATTCCCATTATCTTTGCTTGCAAAGATTCCACAATCCTCATTGGCATAAGGCATAATATCTTTAAAATATGGCATAAATACATGCCTAACAAATGTTGCTGCATCTACGCCACCACTACCATGAGCGAGTGTTACAATATCCATTGACTATCCTTTTAATATATAGAATCTTAATATAAATTATTCGTTTTCCATAGCTAGCGGGGCTTTATTCATACTTTTTCCCGCAAGCACATTATTAATCTTATTAGCAATAAAATGATTTCGAGTTGTAAAGTGGCTAATAATTTCACTAACAATATCATCAGGCAGATTTTCCTGCATATCACGACAATGCCCTTTAAACTCATCTTCTGTAATACCAGCAGAATCTTCAAATACCTCAATATATCGCTTCATAAGCTTTTGCTCACGCTCTTTTTGTAAAACTTGCTGCATAATCTCATCATAAGTAGATTGCAAGTCCGATATTTTCATATCAAAAAGCTCATTTTTAGTATAAATCCCACTAATCTCTAGAATCTTTGCAATAAGAGTGCGTTTTTCCTTACTATTATCATAGAATGGCTTATATTCGGATTCTAAATCTTTGTTTAAAAAAGTTTGCATAATATGTAGCTTTGTTTCAGCTGTTGCGCGTAAATATTCTAATGTGCCAGAGCTTTTATATCTATTGTGTAGTTTTTCTAATGACAAAATATCTCCTCGCATACTCTCATAATGAGATATTAGTGTCTCCCTCTCTTGTGGCGGTAAGTTTTCTAAATCACTTTTGATTTTATCAAGCACCTCATCTTGCACGCGCGCATGCACTATTGAAATAATTTTTTGTAAGCGAGTGTAAGGAACTGGCATTTTGATTTCTGCCATAAAGGCAATAAGGTCTGTTGGCATATAAGTGTGTAAAAATTCATATAAAATGTCATAAATATCATCAGTTGTTTGAGCTTGTTTTAAAACTTCAATCACATCGCGTTTTTTTGCTTCTAAAAATTCAATTTCAGAATTTTCCTCCTGCAAAAGATTATGGTAATATGAAATACCCTCACGCACAACGCGTTCATATTCTGCTTGCAATTCCTCAAGCCCTAAATCTACCACATTATCAACACCATGAGTTCTTAAATATTCTTTTACCGCAATGCTATCATTCATCACAAACCTTTAGTTTTTATGAAAGTATAACATATTATAATTGAGTTATTGTGCCATAAAGATTCTATGTTTGGGCTAGCTGCCCTAAAAATAAATTAAGATTTATAGCATAAAAAATACATGCACACAAAATGCTTAAAATATAAGCCCATAAAAATCTTATAGCAAGCAAACACAATAAAAGATATATAGCAAGAAACCACAAAGGAGTATAAAGCGATGATAAAATAAATTCATGTTCCACAACCTCTAAAATAAAGGAATCAAAAATATCGCCAAAGCCACAAACATGTGCGACAATAACTAATGGAAAAAGAAATACAAAGCAAATGCTAAGAGGTATTGATACAAGCTGATAGGGCGAAAATTGTGGAAAAAAGTAATGCACTATTGGAATCATTTGCATAAAAATAATGCAATCAAACAAAATAACACCAATTAATACTTTTTGAAATAGCCTATATCCTGCAAGCAATATGCCAACATGTCGCATAAATAAAAAAATGCAAAATACACCTGCAATAGATAGCAAAAAACCAATATGAAATAATAAACTAATATTCCACGACAATGCAAAAAGCACACATAAAAGCAAATTCAAAAAATTTGTAATCTTTAAACCACAAAAAAGTATCAAATAAGCAAAGCATGCCATAAGAAAAGCTCGTAAAAAACTTGGCTCAAAATCAATAAGCACAAGATAGCAATATGCAAATATAAGACCAAGCAAGCCTAAATCATAAACTGCATTTCGATAGCAAAAAAATCTATGAAAGAGAAAATAAAAAGGGCATATAATAATATAAAACATAAGGCTTAAAACAGCAAGATGAAAGCCGCTAATTGCAATAATATGCGCAAGCCCTAAGGCAATAGAGCTTTGCCTTAAAGGCTTTTCAAGATTATCCGCAAAAAACAAAGCATTATAGAGATTAGCAGAAAGTGCATTTTCGTGTTGAGCGTTAATAAAATTTCGCAAAACCCGTTTTTTATCCTGACTTGGTATAAGCGATAAGCTTGAATTATAAATATTGCAACTTCGCAAGAATTGTAAAAAATTACAACGATAAATCTTGCCATATACACTTGCCTTTTTGCCAATAAGAGATTTAAATTTGCCTTTATATGTTGTATAAAAAACATTTCCTTGTGTATCTTGTAATTTAAAACGTTCGCTATTTTCTTTCTTTGTATAATGCAAAACTATTGTAGCTTCAAAAACTCTACCTTTTTTCATTTCTAAAAATGTTTGATATTTAATAAAAAGATTTACAAAGCAAAGCCCAATTAATACACAAAAAAGAATTATATAGTGAGATAATGGAATCTGAATGGCAAATAAGCTTTGTTTGTGCTGACGTATTTGCATATAATATATTTGCTGTATTTTGCATTTTATTACATGCAATACATTCATATTGTTTCCTATAATAGATTTTAAAGATTCTCAATAGATTCTAAAGATTCTAGCCTATGGCAAAATGCGTAGCTAAAAATTATTGCACATGCGTTTGCAATAGTATATGTGGCTCAATTTGTATATATTGTGTAGCAAGATAACGTTCAAGTTCTAAATGGCGATTAAGTATAGGTAAAGAATATTCGGCAATAATGCCTGCATTACTCAAATAGGCATAGGTTTTTGTTTTTGCAAATTGGCTTTCATCTTGCAAAATTCTCACAAGTGTTTGCGGGGTTATAGAATCTTTAAAGGTTTCTTCACTTTCAAATACAAGTGTGAAATTTTCAATATATTTTTCTTGCAATGCTGTTTGTAGCTTTTTTGGAGTATCTGGAGTTTGTTTGAAATAATCTATCTCAAAACTAAGCCTTGTTGGAATCTGCAATAAAAATCCAATAAGCATAATTACACATACATGAAAGAAATCATCTTTTTCATAAATACGCACACACATATTATATGGCTTTTTTGTCTCATAGATATTATCAAAGCTTGCTGTTCTGCCAAGATTCTTTAAGAATTGACTATAATTGTGATTAAGGTTGTATAAAAACTCAATCTCATCAACACTTAGAATCTCGCCAAAACAACCAATAATATCAGAATACAAACTATTATTTAAAATAACACTATTAGGGCTTGTTTGCACTAGCTTGCCTAGCAAAAGTCTGCTACCAAATGGCTGTAAATAGCCCGGTGCAAATGTGCGTGGTGAGCCTGATATTAGCTTTGATTTATATGCGCCATTAATACATAATGAAACTTTTAATTTATTTATAGCATAATTCATCTCTGCTTTATTGTAGGTAAAAAGGCTAAAGTTTGAGGTATCTTCTGGTAGTTTTGCAATGAGGTCTGCAAGACTCATTTGAAATACTTGCAATGGTATAAAAATCTGTTTAGCATTTTCATAAATATAAGAATCTGTATAAATAAGAATTTGTGCGTTTAGGCTAAAACGCATGTATTGCACTTGTTGAACCGCCTCATATATGTTGTAAAATGAGCTAATAAATACAACACTAACGCCTTTATCCCATACAAGAAAATTGCTTGTTTTCTCCTCTGTCCTCAGTTTCATAAAATCTTGCCTAGCAATAATCTCATAATCAATAAAACCTTGATCTCTCGCTATTTTGCTATCCATAACGCACAAAAAAGGACAGAAACTAAAAATAGGCATAAAAATAAAATAAAAAATTCGTCCAAGCACAGAATCTTCTAAAAACGATACATTGCCAATCATAATATTACTTGCCACTACAGCCCCAATCTCATGTATGGAAAGCTTTTTAGTGTTAATGAAAATATTTCCAAGCGGCATAAGCAATACAGATTCTGTCTCTTGCATAAGTTTTTTATACGCATAAGCATAATATTTAAAGCTATCAAGCAGCATATATACTTGCTCCTCATAAACTGCTGGCGGAGTATTTGGATAAAGGGTGCAAAGCGTTGCAAAAATAGATGGGATACACTCTTGCAATCTAGCAATTACAGAAGTCATTATATTAAGGCGATTTTGCAATACCTCTTCTTGCTTTTTGTGTGCTAGCTGCAATGCTTCCTTTTCTTTGTCTGCATATAGTGAAAAGGTTGCTGGAGCATTATTCATGCTTTGCATATTTAGTCTGTGCATATCTTGTGCGTTTAGATATAGTATATCCTCTAGCTTATTTTTATTTGGCATGGTTATTTGAAGATTCTCTAAATCATGTAAAAAAGATTTTTCTTGTTGCATATTTATAGAATCTTTTTGTGTTTCTTGTTGCATTGGGACAGCATTTGGCAATTGCAATGATTTTCGCAAAGTATAGTCAAAAGTTTCAAAATTGTATTCTTGCGTTTGTGATAACAAGGCATGCTCTTTTACTGCATTTATGCTATTTCCCTTTTTGCTTTGCTGCAAACTTTGTAAAAACATCTTGCATTTTTTACCCCACTCTTGATTATTATAAAGCATTGAGATATATTCTAGCATTCCATAACTAAGATTTGCATGTGCGGATTTTAAACGCAAAGCAATCATATCTGTAAAATGCGTTGAGTAATATTGTGTAGCAAAGAGTTGGGTATCTTGTGTGCGTAAGATTCTATAAAGTGGGTAATGCAAGGCTGGCTCTATCTCAATACGCAATGGCATATCAATATGTTGCAATAGTGATATAACAAGCATATTTGTGCTTATTATATGGCATGTTAGAATCTCTTTGTATTGCTCGCATTTTTCTATTAAAGAAATTAGATTGCTTAGTGCATTTGTTTTATTTGTAAAATGTGTGTTTATAGTGTGTGAGTGAGTTGCCCTAAAATCCATAATATCATAGTCATTATCTAAATCTTTTATTCTCACGCATAATTTTGCCTTTTTTTTCAAGCAAAGTTTTTTACTTAATTCTGCAATTTGCTCTAGCCCATTTAAAGACATAAAATGATAGCTTGGCAGACTTATAGTTATATCTATGGGATAACTTATAGTTTGCACGGCATTTTCTATACTTATTAGAAGAGCGTCAAGATAATCGCAGTTATTGTCAAGAATAAGCATTTTTGCATTTGAGTTGTGTAAAAGCGTTTGCAAGTTTTGCGATAGCTCTGCTATTAATTGTGTTTTTTCTTTAAAAGCTGGATTTAAAACAAGATGAAGTGGGTTTATTATTAGCCCATCAATTTTATCTTGCAAGAAAAGTTGCAAACAAATTTCTAAAAAAGATTCTATATCTTTTGGCAAATTTGGCAATGGCTGAAATACATTCACTAAATTTTTAGTGCGGTTATAAGGCTTATAATGCTTTATATTTCCTATTAGAATCTTATTGCAACTTTTGCGAATATCATGTAATAAAAAATTATTAGGCAACAATGAAAAACGATAGCAAACAAGGCGAAACATCTCAAAGCTTGTAAAAAAATGCTTCATGAAAAGATTATCAATAATAAAATTATCTAAAACACCATAAAAATTTTGTGGAATCTTTGAGCCTTGTGCTATATTCTTTATATGTATCAATAGTATTTGCTCTAAAAAATTCATGTCGCTTTTACTCAAAGATTTACAACGTTTATATATATTCATATCTCTTTTTCTAATGTATTTTTTTGCTTCATGAAAGTATTTTGTAGCCTCTTCAATAATCACATTTTCATCTTGTATATTCATTATATTGCCTTGCATTTTTATTCATAGCCTTTAAGGTTTAAATTATAGCAAATAAAGCTATTATTGTGTGATAAAACCATTAGCATTATATGAAGTTGCTTGCAAATATTTATTACTTTTTTCGCGGCTATGTATGTTGTTTATTATTTTATTCTATAATCAAAGATTTATCAAAATATTACTTACTGCGTAGAATCTTTCAAATATAAAAGGATTATGTTATGGTGCAATTTGATTTGGGTTTTCTTTCTGCGGCTACACAGGAGGAAAAAGATACAATATTTGAATGCCTTGTTAATGAAAAAAAGAGAAAAGAAAGCGGCTATTATAACCTACCATACGAAGCAAAAGCCTTGCAAGATTCACTAGCATATATGCAGTCTAATAGTGCGGTTTTAAAGGATTTAACGCATATTGTAATTATTGGCATTGGTGGAAGCTCCCTTGGATTAAAGGCTATTGATACCATGCTTTATCATTTACCACACAGAAATAATATTTCTGTGAAATTTTTAGAGCATACAGATCCACTAAAAATACAAAAATCACTAAAAAAAATCAGACTTCACACAACGCTTTTTATAGTAATTTCAAAATCTGGCATGACTATTGAAACCACTTCTTTAATGAAATACTGCATTTGGCGTTACAATCTTTTAGAATCTTGTGTCAAAAATCGTCTATTAATCATTACAGATAATAACTCTCCCCTTGATTTATGGGCGAAGGAAAATGATATTTATAGCATAGGCATAGAAAGCAATATAGGCGGTAGATTTAGTGTGCTTAGTGCGGTTGGCATATTGCCTTTAATGTTGCTTGGATATAAAGTTGATTCTATTTTAGCTGGTGCAAAAGTTTTGCAAGATTCATTCCTTGCTAGAAAAGAGGAGCATATTTTAGAGAAAGCACATTTTATGGCAGCAAACCACAACACATTGCCAATAAATATTTTATTTTCATATTCAAGCTCTTTTAGAGATTTTAATTTATGGTATGTGCAGTTATGGGGTGAGAGTTTAGGCAAAATAGATAAAGATTCTAAAAAAATAGGGCTAACACCAATAAGCCTTATAGGAAGTATCGACCAGCATTCTTTTTTACAGCTCATTCTAGAAGGGAAGCAAGATAAAACAATTACTTTTTTAGGCATTAAAGAAGAGGGATATAATGAGCTTGTAATTCCAGATATGCAGTTTAAAGGTTTGGAGGCAACAAATTTTGTAAATAATATTTCTTTTGCAAAACTGCTTGCAACGCAAAAGCTTGCTACAATGCGTGTTTTACAAGAAGAAGGACTGCCAATAGATTGCATTCAACTTGATTTTCTGAATGAAGATAATGTTGGTCGTCTTATTATGTATTATGAATTACTTACTTCTGCGGTTGGTTGTATTTTTGGCATACAAACTTATAATCAGCCAGCAGTTGAGCGAGGCAAAAAGCTTTTGCATGATATGCTAAAATAATTTTATGCCTACTTATATTTGCCTTAATTATCGCAACCTTAGGTATGCGTATTTATGTAGCAAGATAAGTTGCATTTTTTTGTTACAATTATTATAAATTTTTATCAATTGTATTTTTAATGGCTTAAGGGGTTATTATGTGTGGTATTGTAGGATATATAGGAAATAAAGATAAAAAATCAATCATTCTCAATGGACTTAAAGAGCTAGAATATAGAGGCTATGATAGTGCAGGAATGGCAGTTTTGCAAGATGAAAAACTAGATATTTTTCGCGCAGTGGGAAAACTAGAGAATCTAACCGCAAAGCTTGATAATATGGTATTTGATGGCTATGGATTAGCCATTGGACATACAAGATGGGCTACACATGGCAAACCAACAGAGCATAACGCTCATCCACATATTGGCGAACAAAGTGCGGTTATCCATAATGGAATCATAGAAAATTATAAAGAATTAAGAGAGGAATTGCAAGCAAAAGGAGTGCAATTTCAAAGTCAAACAGATACTGAAGCAATAGTCCATCTTTTTGAATCTTATGCTAAAACACTCCCTATTGAAGAGGCATTTACCGCTACGATTAAGCAACTTCAAGGCTCTTTTGCTATTTTGCTAATAACAAAACTTGATAAAAACAGAATCTTTTATGCAAAGCAGCATTCTCCACTTTTAATAGGTTTTAACAAAAATGCTACTAATGAGGTATTTTTTGCAAGTAGCGATGCAGCTTTAGTGGGACTTATTGATAGTGTAGTATATATTGAGGATGGAGTATATGGAAATATTACAACAGATTCCATACATACTCTAAAAAATGTAAAACCATTTAATGTAAATAGAGAAAAGGCACAAAAAGATGGCTATCGCTATTTTATGGAAAAAGAAATATATGAGCAAGAAAATGTATTGCTTGAGACAATGACAGGGCGAGTAAGCAGTGGAGCTGTGAGGCTTGATGAGTTAGATAGTGCGTTTTTTAATGCGTTTCAAAGCATTGCTATTTGTGCGTGTGGGACAAGCTATAATAGTGCATTAGTTGGAAAATATCTTTTAGAACGCAAGGCAAGAATACGCACAACAACACATATTGCAAGTGAGTTTCGCTATGCAAAGCCTATGTTAGAATCTAATGAACTCTTTATTGTTATCTCACAAAGCGGGGAAACAGCAGACACACTGCAAGCTCTAAAGCTCGCAAAAGAATGCAACCTTACAACACTTGTAATATGCAATGTTGATAATAGTTCAATGGTGCGTTTGGCTGATTATTGCCTACTTACAAGAGCTGGAACAGAAAAAGGTGTAGCAAGCACAAAGGCATTTGCAACGCAAGTTATGGTGCTATGGATTTTTGCAGTATTGCTAGGACACAAAAGAGGCTATATAGATTCTATTGGATTAAATAGTGAAACAAGGGCAATGCTACATGCAAGAAGTGCTACACATATAGACCAAAGCCTACATGAGAAAATAAAGAGATTATCAAAACGCTATTTGCATGGACATGGCTTTTTCTTTATTGGGCGAGATATCTTCTATCCACTTGCATTAGAGGGTGCGCTTAAACTAAAAGAGATTAGCTATTTGCATGCAGAGGGCTATCCTAGTGGAGAGATGAAGCATGGTCCAATAGCACTTGCTGATAGTGAGCTTTTTACGCTTGCATTAATGCCAAAAAATCTATTATATGAGAAAAATAAAAGCAATGTAGAAGAGCTTATAGCGCGAGATTCTACAATTTGTGCGATAAGTGCTATTGACTTTGAACTTGCAGATGATATTGTGAAAATTCCACAATTTGAAAGCTATATGGAGGAATTCTTTGCTATGATGGTTGTATTGCAACTTTTAGCATTGGAAATAGCTGTGAGGCTAAATAATGATGTAGATATGCCACGAAACTTGGCAAAAAGCGTCACGGTGGAATAACACAAATTCCATTGCATTGCCATAAAATTATATCCATACCAATTGGCTTTTAAGCCATTAAATCATTGGTTAAGATATATTTTATTTTTAGTTTTTTAAAAGTGAAAAATATTCTTTTAGATTCTAAAGTATCCTAGAATCTATTTTAGATCCTAATTCAAACAATTCTCATTTTGTTTCAGAATCCAGCCTTTTAGATTCACAAGAAAATTTAGAATCTAATTCAAAAGATTCTAAAAAATGCTTTTAATAAAAGCCTAAAATAATAGATTTTAGATGCCAATTCAAACAATTCTCATTTTGTTTTGGAATCTAACTTTTTAAATTCAGAAATCAGAATCTGCCGCTCTAGATTCTAAGTCAAATTCAAAATCCGACACTCCGTCATGAGTTAGCACTAGCGTTGCAATCCGATTTCTAGCCTCAATCGTCATTGCGAGACTTGCAAAGCAAGTCGTAGCAATCCATATTTTTGGAATCTAGAATAGATTCTAATTATATTTTGGAATCTAAACCACTTTAGAATCTGGCTTGGAATCTGTTGTATTATTTGTGTTATTTATGGATTGCTTCGCTTACGCTAGCTCATGACGATTGGCTTATCATGAGCTAAAATGCAAAACTTACTTCATCGTCATTGCGAGACTTGCAAAGCAAGTCGTAGCAATCCATATTTTTGGAATCTAGATTATTGTCATGAACTATATTTGACCTGTCAAAATTGCGGCAATCTGTTTTTTTTGGAATCTATCCTGTAATTCATTTTAATTGTATTGTTTCTTTCCTTGCCTTTCATGTTTATGGAAAGCTTTGGCTTTTTCAAAGCCTAGCTCATGACGGGGGGCAGGGGGAATAGATTTTGAACAATATAACACATAATGACTAGGGTAGATTCTGAAATAGAATCTAAAAAGAATACAACACATAATCTAGCCTAGAATCTATTTGAAATCCAGCCAAACTCTGTTTTTTAGCAATTATCATTCTAATGCTTTTATCCAAAGAATTCAAGATAGAATCCAACTTAAATCTAACATAGAATATATTTTGAAACCTAATCAAACTCTAGATTCTAGAAATTGTCGTTTTAAGTGTAGTGAAAAACTAATTAGAATTTATTTTATATTATCAACCATTTTAAAGCTACTCATATTTCCTTAAACATGTTAGAATCTTTCAAATATTTTTATTATATTCATGGTATTTAAAGGCTATTTATGGAACAACAACTCATGTCTCTTGCTATCCAAACCTACAAAATAACTCTTTTTTTGTCTCTCCCTGTTTTGCTTGTTGCATTGATTATGGGGCTTTTGATTAGCATTTTTCAAGCAACAACTCAAATTAACGAAATGACATTAGCGTTTGTGCCAAAGATTCTAGCCGTTGTTGCCATGATTATTTTCACTATGCCATGGATGCTTAATATGCTTATGGATTTTACCAAAATGGTGATCAATATGATACCTAGCATTATCTCTTAATAACATGCAAGAAATTATTATAGATTTTCAAAAATACTCAAGCCTTAATATTGGCTGCAAGTTGCCTGTAATGGTTTTTGAAGCTGCTGATGTGGGGGCATATTTTATTAATCAAGACTCACAGAATCTAATCAAGCAAGATATGCAAATAGCTAAAAAGCCAACCATATATACAAATACAATCCTTAAATTTAATAAAACATTGCCTCATACAAATAATGCGTATTTGCGATTAGAATCTGCCCTAGATTCTATGCAGTGGCGTATCATTGGCAAAGCAAATAATTTGCTTGTATCTCCTAATGCAAGAAATTTAGCTATTTTGGGTGATAGCTTTAATTATATCTCTTGCAATGAGGACTATATAGAGATTGGGGCTAGTGTTAATAGCTTGCAGGCATTTTTATTTTTTAAGAAAAATAATCTTTGCGGGCTTGAGTTTCTTAAAAATTTGCCCGGAAATATCGGTGCGTTATGTAATATGAACGCAGGCATGAAACAATACGAAATGTCTCAAAGCCTAAAAAGCCTCAATATTAATGGGGAATGGATTGATTTAGAACAGGCTAAACTTTTGTATAGGAAGAGGGATAGCGGTGGGGTTATTTTTGCTGCCAGATTCCATAAAAAATTGGGTTTTCGTTATGATTTATTACCGCTTTTTTCACAAATGCGTAAAACTCACCCAAAAGATCCAAGCTGTGGGAGTTGCTTTAAAAATCCGCCAAATGATTATGCGGGGAGATTGCTAGAATTAGTAGGCATGAAAGGCTATTTTATAAATAATGTAGGCTTTAGCATGCAACATGCCAACTTTTTAGTAAATCGTGGTGGTGCAATTTATGAGGATGCTTTGAGGGTTATAGAGCTTGCAAAAGAAAAAGTTTATAATGCTAGTGGTATAAGGCTTGAGTGCGAGGTGCAAATATGCAAGTAGAATGCAGTGATGAAGGCTTTTTTATGTTGCCGCCTTGTGTGGCATTATGGAATCTTTTTAAGGAAACTTATATTCTGCCTTTTATGTATAAAAGAATGCTGGAATATGACTACAAAATGAATCAATATGCTTTAGAATCTACCCTAAAAATCATTAGTGTGGATAATAAGTTTTATCAAGATATTTTGTTTGATTGGAAAAATTGTAATATTAATGAAACAAATGCAAATATAGAAATATATCAAGATATAGGTATATATTTAGATTTTCTTAGCACTTTTATCATGAAAATAATGCAAACAGATTCTATAAAACAACATTTAAAATCCAAAGAAATATATCAACATATAGAATCTTTATTGTCAAAAAATCTTTATATAGAGCTGCTTTGCGTTGATAATGATACTATGCAAGAAATAAATAAGGAATATATGTCTAAAGATTATCCCACAGATGTATTAAGTTTTCCATTAGTAACACAAGATATAGAAGTTAGTCAATGTTTGGGTAGTATTATCATAAATATGTATGCAGTATGCGATGGGGTGAATTTTTATAAGCATAATATATATGCAGAAATTTCATTACTTTTTATACATGCGTTTTTACATATATTGGGCTTTGACCACGAGAGTGATTGCGGGACTCAAAGATTTATAGAACAAGAGATTATTGCAGAGCTTAATTTACCAAAAAGCCTTATTATGCGTGTGGAATAATATTTTTTAAAAAGCTTGTGTAGCCTTTAATGTAAAAATTATAAGGAATGAAAGTTTTATACATGCGTTTTAGAAAAATCAAACAAGTTTTGCTTTAAAAATATTCTTTAAAATTAAATTATGCTATATCCTCATCTCTTACATGCCCCTTTTTTCTTTCCTCTTGATATTCTTTTT
>X347_Brown_Bear__coassemble_1326_pt1 | contig 54388 bp, 42 predicted proteins | sample X347_Brown_Bear__metabat2_high_PE_010 | metagenome-assembled genome bin X347_Brown_Bear | reverse complement strand
ATATTGTGAAAAGCTTTACCTTATTGCAAAATCTAGCTCATGAATATAGTTTAGATTCTATCTTAGATCCTATTGCGTTTGCTTTTTTCTATGGATTGCCACGCCTTGCTACGCAAGTCTCGCAATGACGGAGGGAGCAGATTCTGAATTTGCTTGAGAATTTAGAATCTAGCTTAGATTTAATTGTGTTGTCTTTTCTATGGATTGCCACGCTCGCTTACTCTCGCTCGCAATGACTAGATTTTAGATTCTATGTAATTTTTAAAATCTCATACTTTTCAATCAAAATTAAATGGTTTTTGTTTTCTTTGCTTTTATATTGTGAAAAGCTTTACCTTATTGCAAAATCTAGCTCATGAATATAGTTTAGAATCTAAATAAACTCTAGATTCTGAAGTGAGAACCTATTTTTTCGTCATTGCGAGCGTAAGCGAAGCAATCCATAGAAAAACATCATAAAAGACTCTAAACTAGACTTCAAAACTATGGGATTGCTGTGATTGCTAACGCTAAATCTAGCTCATGAATATAGTTTAGAATCTATCTTAGATCCTATTGCGTTTGCTTTTTTCTATGGATTGCCACGCCTTGCTACGCAAGTCTCGCAATGACGGAGGGAGTAGATTCTAAATTTGCTTGAGATTTTAGAATCTAGACTCCGTCATGAGCTAGCCTTAGCAATAAGTCAAAGCTCTCCATAGAAATAATAGATATTTTAGAATCTCTGCAACTTTGGGTGTATTTTAAGAATCTAGATTCTAGACCCTCCGTCATGAGCTAGCATTTAGAAGCAATCCAAAGAATATAATAGATAATTTAGATTCTATCTTAGATCCTATTGCGTTTGCTTTTTTCTATGGATTGCCACGCCTTGCTACGCAAGGCTAGCTCATGACGGAGGGAGTAGATTCTGAATTTGCTTGAGAATTTAGAATCTGTGTTATTGTTTTCCATGGGTTTTAATCAGCTTCAATCTTTAATATTTTGTCAGTTTGTATTGCTATTGGAATCTGCTCTTTTTTAAGCCACATATCGTGGCAGTAATCGCATGCTTTGAAAAAATCCTGCCCATAAAACTCTATAATTCTTTCACGCAAGTTTGAAGCAGACAGGTCAATAAAATCGCCTTGAAATTCCTCTAGCCCACGCAGACGAGAAAGTGAGCTTGCAATAGGGCATATAAATAAAGCTCCGCTTGGAGCAAGATTGCTTTTAGAGCTATCTTTTACAATAGAATTATCTATATCTTTTTCATTCCTTATTCCTTCATTACTCATAAGACTAACGCAAGGCATCATGCAAGCCCTAAAATTTCGTATAATATCATCTTTTGTGCGGTTGCGTTTATAAATTTTCCCCGGATTAAACCATGCTGAATCTTTATCTGTCCATAATATGCAGTGTGGGATATTATTGGTTTTAAGCTGATTTATAAGTGTATCTTGCTTTAATGGAATCTTTAGATTTGGAGAAGCACTATAATCAGATATATAAACCATTGCATTATTGCATGCTTTAAGTGCGTTAATAGCATCCTCTTTTAACAATAAGGTGCCATTTGTAACAATATTAAAACTAAGAAGTTTCTCCTGTCTCCCAAGATATGCAATAATCTTATCAACATCTTTAAATAACAATGGCTCTCCGCCAATTATTCTCATGCTCTGGATAGAATCTACTGCCGCAAAAAGCTTATCTAAAGAATGCGTTATTCCTTGAAGTGTGCATGTGTATTGATTTTTTGGATTAAAATATTGCATAAGATTGTTGCATGATTCACAACGCAAAGTGCATTTTGTGGTTAAAACAAGTTCAATATATGGTATATCAACTTTCCCAAGCTTAACGCGTTTTTTGTAATGTGATTTAATCAATTTCATTGCAATATTTTCAAGTCTTTTATCTAGTCTATGCTTTTTCCATGCAAAATATTTATATAACATTGAGAATGTATTTTGTGGATTCTGTTTAATTGTCTTTTTAATATGCTTGAAACTGATGTGAGTGTGTTTGCTTGATTCTTGCCCAATCCTTTGCATTTTTCCTGCAAGATAGATGCAAATTGCTCGTATTGTGCTTTTTGGTTGCTTTTTTATAGTATCTTTTAATTGATTAAATTTAAATTGTTTGCAATACCAACTAAAATGATATGAATTATGTCCTATATATCTATCTTTAAAGATTTCCTCATCTCTATGGGGGGGGGGGGGTAACTGCTGTCATATTTTTCCTTTAAATATATCTAAAGCGATTTATACTATTTTAATTTAATAAACTTAACAAAATAGCACTTTATTTTATGGCTAAAATTATAACACAAAAATAAAAGGAATATTATGAATCAAATCCCCCAGTGGTATTTCACCCTTAAAGTCTCTATATTTGCGACTGCAATTTGCATGATTTGCTCCTTTATTATTTGTCCGCTCTCTATCAGTATCCTCTATACGCAATAAAAATTTACCGCCCTTTGCTCTTGCATGTAAAAAGCTATATAAAGCAGTTCTTAATCCGCCAATATGTAAATGTCCTGTTGGTGATGGTGCAAATCTAGTAATAACCATAATATCCTCTTTTGTTTTTGTGTGGGGTTAGAAAATGAATTTTTCTAGATTTTATGTATTATTGTATTTGTTTGTTTTATAACCCACGATAAATTTAGTTTTTGTAGAATCTAATGCAATTTTAAAATAATAAATAATGCGGCTTTTTATGTTGATATGCTTTAATTTCAACATAAAAAATTTGCCAATGATTTATAATTTTTCTTATTTAACTTCCATAAAATTAGTTTTTACCGCATATTCCAATCAACCACAAATTAATATTATAATAACTCATTAATCATATCCTTATTGCAAATATAATTGAGGTTAATATGCAAAGAAAAATATTTTTTGGTGTGTTTTTTATTGGCATGCTATGCTCTATGCTTATACTTTATAAGGCATATTTGTTTAATATACTTATTGCTTTTTTGCTTTGTATTGCTACCTTTTGGTTAAAGAGTGGATTGCAAAAAATTGTAAAAAATACATTTATTGCTTCCATAATTGCATTATTACTGCTTGTAGCACTTGTATTTGTGCCTATATTATTTATATGCTATCGTGCATTTTTGGGTATTAAAACAATTAATTGGGCTATGATGCAAAGTATGTTTGATACTTTAAAATCAGCCCTAGAGAATGCGGCTTCACATATTCCTTTTATCCATGACTATCTACCATCATTGCTAAATGAAATATCTTTTGGCAAGCTATCTAGTGCATTATTAAAAGCTTCTAGTGTAATTGGAGAAAATGGGGTAAAATTTGTAATTGATGGCTTTGTGATTATCGTATTTTTATTTGTAATTTTTTGCTTTGGCGAACGTCTTTATGCCTACATTAAACATATATTGCCTTTTCAGGAGCAGCAGATAAATGAAGTGGCAAAGGAAGTTAGCGGAACTTTGAGGCTAGTCTTTTTATCAACATTTTTCAATATGGTGTTGCAAGGAACAGCTTTTGGGATTATTGCATATTATTTTGGATTTGATGGCGTGTTGCTTGGCATTTTATATGGAATCTGCTCTATGATTCCAATTGTTGGCGGCGTGATTGTGTGGCTTCCAATATGTGCTATACTTGTGTATCAAGATAATATTAAAGGTGCGGTTATTGTTGGGATTTATAGTGCGGTATTTATAGGATTTGTAATTGATAATATTATAAAGCCATGGCTTATTGGAATTGTTAATAAGAGAATTTTACGCACACCTTTGCAGATTAATGAATTTATTATTTTCTTTGCGATTTTAGCAGGTATTGGGGCGTTTGGATTTTGGGGTATTGTTATTGGACCAGCAATTACTGCATTTTTCATTGCATTATTGCGAGTATATGAAAGTGAATTTTTAGTAAAAGATTCTAAACATAAGGAGTTAGTATGATAAAAGTGGCAGTTCTTGGGACAAGTGGTTATGGTGGTGCAGAGATTCTTAGAATCTTAAAGGCTCATGATGAGGTAAAACTAAATTACTTTGGGGCATATACACAGGCAGGACTTAGCGTAGATAAGAGTTTGGGGCATTTTTATAAGCATTTTGATTCTATCATGGAAGATTTGCCTTTAAATGAAGTGTGTGCTAATAATGATTGTATTTTAGCGGCAACACCGCATGATTTTTTGGCAAAAATACTTACAAAAGATATGTTAAAAAAAAGCGTTATAATTGATTTGTCGGCTGATTTCCGCCTTAAAAATCCAAAAAAATATGAAGAATACTATCACTTTACCCATCCAAATCAAGTATTATTAAAAGATTCTGTTTATGGTCTTAGTGAGCTTTATGCAAAGGATATTGCAGGTGCAAATCTTATTGCAAATCCCGGATGCTATCCTACTTGTAGCACTTTGTGTATTTCACCATTATTGGCAAATGGAATTATAGAATCTCAAAGTATTATTATTGATGCAAAAAGTGGTGTATCTGGGGCTGGTCGTAGTGCAAAATTAGAAAATTTATTTTGCGAAGTGCATGAAAATGTTAAAGCTTATGGACTTTTAAATCACAGACATACAGCAGAGATTGAGCAAAATTTATCAATAATTGCAAAACATGATATAAATCTAAGTTTTACACCGCATTTAATACCTATGAATCGTGGCATTCTTATTACCGCATACGCACAATTATCAAGCAAATATAGCACAATAAGCGAGCAAGAAATTTGGTCTATATATGAGGAATTTTATAAAAACTGCTATTTTATACGACTTTTAGAATATGGAGTAGCCCCGCAAACTCGCTGGGTTAAAGGAAGCAATTTTGTGGATATAAGCGTATGTCTTGACAAACGCAACAAGCGTGTGATTATGATGGGGGCATTAGACAATCTTATAAAAGGTGCAGCAGGACAGGCTATACAGAATCTTAATATTCGTTTTGGTTTTAAGGAGAATAAGGCATTAGAGCAACTTCCATTATTCCCATAAAATAGATAATAATTTTATTTAATATATAGTTATTTATGTGTTTATCTTAATATTACTTTGCAAGATATAGGGATTTTAAACACTTATTGCAATTTAAATTTAATGTATTATTGGCTAGCTAAATAAATTAATTGCGTTTAATATTTTAGTTTAAACGCATATATTTAATTCATTTTGCCTTATTTAGATTCTAAAACTTTTTACTTTAAAGCGTGATTTAATACAAATAAATATAATTATTTAAGGTTTTTAAAGTTTAAATAATTTTTAAGACATAGCTAAATAACTTTTATAGAATCTAAATAAAACTAGCTTCATTATTTAAACTTTAAAATTGATTAAACACTCTAATAACTTTCATTATCGTTAGGAAATAATCCATTTTTTACATCAGATACATAGGAATGCAAGGCATTTTTTAATATATCTTTACCATTGCAATATCTACGAACAAATTTTGGTTTAAAGGAATCAAAAAATCCAAATGTATCACTCCATACAAGGACTTGCCCATCACAATGAACTCCAGCTCCAATGCCAATAGTTGGAATTTGCAATGACTCTGTAATCTTTTGTGCTACATTTGCTTTTATCCCCTCACAAAGTATGCCAAATGCCCCAGCCTCTTGCATAGCAAGAGAACTTTCTATAAGCTCTTGTTCTTCAATTGCATTTTTTCCCTTAACTTTAAAACCACCTTCAAAACGCATAAATTGTGGCTTTAACCCAATATGTGCCATTACTGCAATGCCTTCTTCGCAAAGTGCTTTCACAATGCCAACTTTCTTGCTATCAACTTCTATTTTAATAGCATCAACATTGCATTCTTTATAATACTTTAACGCATTTTTTAATGCCATTTTTTTTGTTGCATAAGTGCCAAAAGGCATATCCCCAAGCACAAAAGAATATTGTGTGCCTCTGCATACCGCTTTTGTATGGTAAATCATTTCATCAAGGCTTGCACGCAATGTTTCACTCTCACCGCCAAAACTCATTTTTAAACTATCACCAACTAAAATTACATCAACCTCACCATCAAATATTTTTGCCATAAGAGCATCATATGCAGTTATAGCAACTATTTTTTCTTTGCCTTTTTTTGCACGCAGTGTGTTTAGCGTTACTTTTTTATCTAGCATATTAAACCTTTCTTTTACCATATATTGCAAGCAAAATTGTAACATAATATTTGATTTATAAGGATTATGGGGCAAATCATTTTGCATAAATACATTATTAATAATAAAACCTAAAAGCTTTCATAATCCTCTCTGCTAGCTATATTTGTCTGATTTTTAATCTTAGGTTGATTTTTAGTTGGAATCTTATAAGCCTTACTATTTGGGTTAAGATAATCAACTCCAGCTGCTATCATATCTTCATATAAAGCAATTTTAGATTCTATCTTTTTATGTGCGGCATTTAGAATCTGTAGCTGCTCGTCTAAATATGCAAACTGCTTCTCCAAAAGCTCCTTACGCTCTTTTGCCGTATCTATACCTCCACGGCTAAGATGAATATAACGTTTAATATCTTTAATACTCATATTGCAATTTCTAAGACAACACACCCATTCCACCCATGCTACATCACTTTTTGAAAAATATCTTACACCATTTTTATCACTCTCTACAAATGGAAATAAACCTTTATCTGCCCAAAATCGTATTTTTCTTGAAGGAATCCCTGTTGCTCTCTCAACTTCTATAATTGTATATGCCATGAATTCTCCTTATGTATAAATAGCTTATTTTATCACATAAAGCCAATTTAATCTAAAGCACAAACATATTCATGCTTCATATTTTTTGGTATGGTTTTTAATGTAGGGATTTGCAATACCTTATAACTATGTGCGGATTCTAAAAATTGCAAAGTAATAATATCCCCAACTCTAACTTCCTTTGAACTTTTTGATGGCACACCATTAACAAGCACAACTCCATTTTCACACATATCTTGTGCGATAGCTCTACGCTTTGTGAGATTTGTCGCATTTAAAAATTTATCTAATCGCATATTATTCCTTATTAAGTTTATTTTATATAGTTAGATTATAACTAAAAATGATAGCCCATTCCAATCTGTCCCCCAGCATTTAAGGCATAATAATTTGTTACATAATTTACAAACACCATGGCATTAACACTGAAATGTTGTGTAATAAAATGTCTCACACCAGAATTAAAATCAATCTGCAATGCGTTTGAGCCTATATAAAATGATGTTGCTTGTGGTAGTAATATAAAAATATTTGCATTATTTTTTGAAAAAGTAGTTGAGAGGGCAAGACTTGCAAAGATAAGAATAGAATCTCCGCGATAAAAAGTTTTTAGCCCAATAGAGCCTATACCTGTTGTATATACATCATACAAACTACTAAAAGGAATAACACAAGATAGATTTATAAACGGACGAAATACATATCTATAATATAAAAAATCAATACCAAAATAGCTATCCACTAACATACTATTAGCCTGTTTCTCTAAAAATCCAACACCAAAATTCATTCCAAATACTGCATGTGCGACTACATCTTGTATGGATAATGGTATTGAGCCATGAATGCCCGCATTTATCCCAAAAAACAATGCGCTATTTTGTGTTGCTTGAGTTGTAATTAGGGTATTTCCTAAAGCCATATCACTAGATGCGCTAAATTGCAGCTTACGCCATTTAAATGGATATTTATAGTGAGTTTTTACACCATTAAAAATTAAGGTTTGCGTATCGCTTAAGCCAAGCGTTGTTACATAATTTGGACTTATTCGTTGTCTTGTATCTGCAAAAAGCGGATTATATTCCTTATAAACATCCTCTTTAAAAAGATGTATTTGCTTAGAATCTTTATTAACAGAATCTTTATCACTCTTGCTAGTTTCCTCTTTCTCTTCTTTATAGATTCCATGTATAGGAGCAGCAAGGCTATTAACACTAAATATTAAAGATAAAAAAAATATTCTATAATTCATATTTTCTCCATTTCTCTACTCTATCCACCAATAATGATATATGCTAAAAGGTGAAGCATAAGGCGGAAAAATTTTTGGCATTTGTATATTATTCTTTAAGGCAATGCGAAAGTTAGGGCTATAATAATGCGGCACAACATAGAATCCCCAAAGTAAGATTCTATCCATAGCATGCAAAATTGCCACCCTTTTGTTATAATCTGTCGTTTGGTTAAGCAATAATATAAGTTTATCAATTGCTTTGTTTTTCACACCAGAAAAGTTTCTTGATCCTTGCATATCAGCACTCATTGAGGAAAAGAAAAAGTCTTGCTCATTGCCGGGAAAAAGGCTTTGCGGTATTACACCAACAATCATATCATAGTCAAATTGTTTTACTCTATTTTCATATTGTGCTGAATCTATAAGCCTTATATCAAGCGTAATTCCAAGTATTGCAAGATTCTTTTTAAAAGGCAATACCATTCTTTCAAATAATGGTGAGTTTAATAAGAGAGTTAGCTGAAGTGGCTTGTGATTACTATCATAAAGCTTGTTTTCAATCACTCTAAAGCCTGCATCATGCAAAAGTTTTTGTGCGTATAGCAAGTTTTCTCGTTTTGAGTGCGGTGGTGTTGTGGTTGGATTCTTATATGCTTCATATAGCATACGAGTATTTATAGAATCTTTATAATCTGGCATTATTTCAACATGCTTTGAGTTTGCTCTGTAGCTTAAGATTCCAAGTGATTTTAATATTTCAAGCTCTAAGGCATTTTTCCTATCTGTTAAAATTCCACTTGAAGCATAAATGGAATTTTCATAATAGCTTTGCGTGCGTTTATATTGAGAATAAAATAAATACGCATTACTCCATTCAAAATCAAATGCCTGCAATATTGCCTCACGCACTCGTATATCTTGCAAATATGGTTTTCTTGTGTTTAGATAAAAGCCTTGCATACCAGCTGGTAATCCATGTGCTAAAGTTATTTTTTTAAACTTGCCTGCTTCATAGGCACTGCCCTTATAATCATTTGCCCATGCTTTTGCTTGTGGCTCAAATCTATAATCATAATTTCCCGCTAAAAATGCCCGCAAGGCAACATTTTCATCTTTATAATATTCAATTGTAATTTTGTCAAAATTATAAGCTCCAATATTTACCATTAAATCTTTTGCCCAATAATCTTTATTGCGTTTATAAGTAATATATTTATTCACTGCAAAAGATTCTATTGTGTATGGACCACTGCCAAGCGGTATTCGTAAGGGCTTTTTGCCATATAGATTCTCATTATTTTGTAAATAAAAATGCTTTGGAATGATAAATAGCTGCGTTAGGATAAAAGGAAGTTCTTTATTGTCATTATTTTTAAAACGGAATTCAGCGATTTTATCAGTAATTATCTTGCATTCTTTTACATCAGAATAGTAGCGAGATTGAGTTGGATCGCCATATTTCATAAGCATTTCAAAGCTAAAGCACACATCATCTGCATTTATTAATGTGTTATCATTAAATCTTGCTTTTGGATTAAGTAAAAAACGCACTCCACTTAAATCTTTTGCAATGCTTATTTTCTGTGCTATTAGTGGATAAATAGCATAAGGCTCATCAAGACTTTGACTCATTAAAGTATCATATAATAAATCAAGGGAATCTGCCTTATTACCCTTTAATACAAACAAATCAAGACTATCAAAGCCACCAAGCCCCATGGTTTTGAAATTGCCACCTTTTTTTGCATGTGGATTAGCATAGGGTAAGTATTTAGCATGTATATGTGTTGGATTGCTATCCATAGCAAGAGCATTATGCCAAGTTGTATAAAGATTTGCACGATTATCCATAGCATATAAAGGCATATTAATAAAAAAAATAGCCACTATAATGCGTAAAATCATACTACATAGGCTCATAGATTATCCATAGATTCTAAAAAAGGACATTAACTGCAAACTGCCAATACATGCTTAATGTTGTATTATGCTCTTGCTTTAAAAGCTGTTGTGCGAAGACTTTATCTATACCATTTAAATTTTCAGTAGAATCAAGTTGATACCATTTTTGACTTTTTGCACTTGGATCTCCAGCCATTTGTATAGGCATTTTTACACCAATATCAAAGCGAATACTATTATAGACATACATACTTGCTCCAAATCTTGCAAATGCTCCAGCTCCAGCAAAATACAATGTATCATTTGTGTTTAATGTTACTCCTTGCACGCCATTTGCACCTGTGGTTGTATTATTATAAGTGCGTCCATCATAATGCCCTAAACTATAAGTAACAAAATCATAGCCTACACCACCATACAAACCAATTCGCAATGGAATCATCTTTTTATAATCGCTAAAAGTTGATATAGGAATGTATATTGGGACATTAATGCCAAAATCAAGTCCAATGCCATAGCTAAGCATAAATGCGTTATTTGAGAGAGTATCAGCAAAGCCCGGATTTTTGTTAAATTTAATTTCATTATACGAACCGCTTGAATCTGGCACAGACACATAGAAGCCGTCTCGATAGCAAATATTTGTTAGACCGGGCATTTCTCCTTGATTGCATTTGCGTAAATCTCCATCGCGTAAATTGCTTATACTTCCAAAATCCACTTTATTAGAGTAGCTTGCATTAATATAGCCACGCAATGTATAAATACCCATTTTATCAAAAGTAACCTCCCCACCAATATATGCACTAGTAATATCTCTCACACTTCCATTATAATCCCCAAGCTGCGTTTGTGAATAATAATATCCACCTTTTTCATTAACGCTTGAAGTATTTTTTGTCATTTGATTAGTAGCACTTGTATGCAGTTTTCCATCTCCAATGCTATTTCCTATACCAAGAAAAAATTGATACCTAACCGCCCATGCGTATTGCATAGACAATAAGATTCCCACAATAAAAATACAAACCCCTCTTTTTTGTATATTCATTACTACCCCTATACACTTCGTTTATTGAAAATAGGGCAAATATCACTTGCCTCTAAATGCGTTGTGCCAAAAAAATCCTCAATAGATTCTCTAATTAACCTATAATCCTTTTCATTATTTACAAAATCTCGATACTTGCTTGAATCTTTTTGCCCTTTTGCATAAGCATGCAAATTCTTTCTAAACATAATAATACCTCTCTCTCCATAGAATTCAAACATAGAATCTAAATGTTTTAACACTAAATCTTTTTTTAATGCGGTTGGAAAATCATTAGTTTGAGTTTGTATTTGCCAAAAAATCCAAGGCGATTTAAGTGCTGCTCTCCCTATCATAGCTCCATCGGCATTGGTTTTTTGCATAACTTTTTGAAAAGATTCTAAACTATCTATTTCACCATTTGCAATCATTGGTATATTTAGATTCTCTTTCATTAATGCAAGACTATCATAATCAATGCGATCTTTTTTATAGGCATCCATTTTTGTTCTAGCATGCACTACGCAATAATCCACACCACTCTCATTAATGGCTGCGGCAAGCTCTAATGGAATCTTTTTATCAAATCCAAGTCTAACTTTCACGCTATATACTTTCTTATTTCCATACTTTCTTATGCTTTGCAAAAGTGAAGTAAATTTTGGCAAGTCCTTTAAAAGTGCGCTACCATTGCCATGATTTGCAACCTTTGGGGCTGGACAGCCGCAATTAAAGTCAATAATATCAACCCAAGGAAGTGAATTGATTTTATCTACTGCTTGCTGCAATATGCTTTCTTTGCTTCCTGAAATTTGCAATGCAAATGGCGTCTCATTTGGACTTTTCAAAGCCATTTTTAAAGTTTTTTCATTTTCATAGACAAGAGCATGTGCGCTTATCATTTCACTAACCGTTATATCTACGCCAAAATCTTTTACTACTTTTCGGAATGGCACATCACTAAAGCCAGCAAGAGGGGCTAATATCAATAGCGGAGCGGGCAGCTTTTTTGTCTGTTTGAAAATATCTAGATAGTGCTTCAAAGATTCTATATTGTTGTAATGTGTTGTGTATTTCACTTTTTCCTCTTTTTCTATTACTTATCAAAGTTTGCACTTATAAAATTTATAAGTGCAATAGTGGTTTTGTTGATATATACTAAATTTAAGGGCGAATTATAGCATAAATTTAATAGTATTATTAGCATACCTAAATATATATGCAGTTGCAATTAAATATAACTAGAAACTCATACTATTTTGATACAATGGCGACTACTATTTTATAAGGAGAAAATATGCTAGTTTCTGGACAAGAGATTCTAAGTAAGGCTAATAAAGAAGGCTATGGTGTTGGAGCATTTAACTTTGTAAATTTTGAAATGCTAAATGCTATTTTTGTAGCTGCCAATAAAGCCAATTCACCAATTTTTGTGCAAGCAAGCGAAGGAGCAATCAAATATATGGGTATAGACATGGCAGTAGGCATGGTGCAGACAATGTGTAAGCGATACCCACATATTCCAGTAGCCTTGCATCTTGATCATGGCACAAGCTTTGAGTCATGTCAAAAGGCAGTTGAAGCGGGCTTTACTTCTGTAATGATTGATGCCTCTCATCACCCTTTTCAAGAAAATTTAGAAGAAAGTGCAAAAGTTGTTAATATGGCACATGCAAAGGGTGTTAGCGTAGAGGCAGAGCTTGGGAGATTAATGGGGATTGAGGATAATATATCAGTAGATGAAAAAGACGCAGTGCTTGTAAATCCAAAGGAAGCAGAGCAGTTTGTGCGTGAGAGTAAAGTAGATTATTTAGCTCCAGCTATCGGGACAAGTCATGGTGCTTTTAAATTTAAGGGCGAGCCAAAGCTAGATTTTGAAAGATTAAAACTTGTTAAAGAGCTAACAAAAATTCCACTTGTATTGCATGGAGCAAGTGCCATACCAGATTATGTAAGAGCCAGCTTTACAGAGAGTGGTGGAGATATTGGTAGTAGCAAAGGCGTACCTTTTTCATTCTTGCAAGAGGCTGTTAAAGGCGGTATTAATAAGGTAAATACAGATACAGATTTGCGTATAGCTTTTATCGCTGAGGTAAGAAAGCTTGCAAACAAAGATAAAACGCAATTTGATTTGCGTAAGTTTTTTGCCCCGGCTATGGATGCTATGAGTAATGTAATTGCTGAAAGAATGGAAATTCTAGGCAGTGCAAATAGAATCTAAATTCTTAAAATGCACCCAAAGTGGTAGAGATTCTAAATTCTCAAGAAAATTCAGAATCTACTCCCTCCGTAATTGCTAGCCTTGCGTAGCAAGGCGTGGCAATCCATAGAAAAAACAAATGCAATGGATTCTATAAAAGATTCTAAAACCCAATCAACTTATTTTATGTGATTATTTTTCCTTAACTATCATGCTATTTAATCCACCGGCATGCCAAAATGGTTTAATATCATATGTATCTAAATTGCATTTATTTTCATCTGTTATGAGTTCTATTCTTCTATATTTAGCAATCACATTTGGTAATTTTTTGCAATCATTTAAAAAAATCATATTTGTATTTAAGTAGGGTATTATATTAGCATATAAATATGCAGCTTGAAGTATTATTACAACCATTTGATTAGTATCTCTTGTTGGTTGAGAATTTGCAATACCATAATTAACAAATGTTATTTTGCTTTTATCTTTGGGAAAAATAGAATACACAGATGCAATACATATAGCCACTATAATTATATTTTTCAATGTCTTATTAATATTGTAAATACTTAAAACATTATTTATTGTATTAACTGCGTATGGCATTAGCAATAAAAATATAGGAAAAACCGGCATAATATAACGCAAAGTCTTATAAGGTGCTACATAAATGACAGCAAATGCCCAAATAAATGCACAGATTCCAAGAAATACAATAAGGTTATTGTTTGTTTGATGTAATTTATTGCGATATAAAATTGCTAGACATAATCCTAGTGCAGTTATTATCAAAACAATCCAAGAAAGATTAAAGCTTAATATTTCAGTAAAATTGTCAATATTATTTAAAATGCTTTCTTTGAAGTAGTCAAAATTTAGCTTCTCTCCTGCTTCAGAACCCCTAGAGCCACGAAATCCACGAAAGTATTTTGGATATAAGGCAATACAAAATAATATTGCAATAATAGATGATATTGGAAAAAACATTTTGTATTTTTTTATTGGTTTGAAATGTTTTAACTCCCACAATGTAGCATAAAAAAACGCCATGAAAACAAAAAGAGAGCCAAAATATCCACTAGATAATAGCAATGCTGTTAAAAAACCAAATAATACTCTATATCGCCAACTATTATATTTATGATAATCTAATTTTAACTTATCAAAAGTGCAAATAAAACCATAACAAAATACTAAAAATAACATTTCTTGCAGAGCGTATGGACGCATAAATAAAGTGTTGTTTATACTTGCTGGATTTAAGAATGCAATGGATAAAAAAAGCAAAACCATATAGTTATATTGGAATCTAAGAGCAATGCGGTATGCAAAATAAAAACCAATAATAAAAAATAAAATATTAAGACTTGCACCTCTATAAAATATATGTTGCAGATTTGTATCTGTATAGCCTATGTGCCATAATCTTAAAAGAGTGTAGTAAAAATTTGTATGCGGATCGTCTCTGTTATTTTTCCATAATTTATATACATCTTTAAATGCACCGCTTAAACTAGAATCATTCCATAATATTGCACTTTTTGCTTCATCTGGAGTAATTACTTTATTTTCTTCAAAAACTTTACCCCAACCATACTCATTATATTCAGATAATATAATGGATAATATTTCATCAACATGTGCATCTAGCTTTTGCTCTAAAAAGTTTATTCTTAATGTAATGGCAAGAATGAGTATTACCCCCCCCCCCCCCAGCAATATAGCTCTATTTAATTTATTTATCATTTTTACCTCCGTTATATTTTGCATGTTTATTTTGTCGTTTTATATATATTGGTCGCTTCTTTACTTGCTCATAGATTCTAGCGATATATTCACCAATAATGCCAAGAATGATAAGCTGCATTCCCCCGATAAAGACAATTAATGCTACAATAGAAGTCCAGCCGCGCACGGTATTATTAAACCACAAAGTGCCAACAATGGCATACAAGCCATAAGCAAGACTAAACAAACTCATAATAAAACCAAGTATAAAAGCAATACGCAGAGGCATTGTGCTAAAGCTAATAAAACCTTCTACACTATATTTAAAAAGCTTCCATAAGCTCCAACCGCTATTGCCATGCGAACGCGGAATATTCTCATATTCTAGCCCAATCTTTCTAAATCCCACCCATTCAAACATGGCTTTTGAAAAACGATGATATTCACTCATAGATAGCAAGGCATTAACCACCTGTCTATCAAGCAAACGAAAATCCCTTACACCAGATTCTAAATGCACAGAAGAAATGCAGTTATGTAAAGCATAAAAGCTCTCTGAAAGCCTTGAACGAACAAACCCCTCTCCAACCCTATTAATGCGTCTTGCATATATTACATCTGCTTTGTTTTGCAGCCATGTATCAAACATTTTTGGTAAAAGACTAGGTGGGTCTTGCAAATCTGCATCTATTATTACAACGCAATCCCCATTACTCTCTTTAAGCCCAGCATACATGGCAGCCTCTTTGCCAAAATTGCGCGAAAAATCAATAATTTTAATTTCACATTGCAATGGAGGAGGAATAAGTTTTGTTTCCATAGAATCTATTCTTATAGTTTCAGTGTCTTTAGATTGTAATTTATCTATATTATTTAGATTTTTAATTTCTTTTGTTGATAATGCTTTATTTGTTTGCATATTTGATATAGATTCTAATAGCATTAATGTATTATCTTTACTTCCGTCATTAATAAAAATACATTCAAAAGATAGCGTATCATTATTTTCCCTATCCTCATATTGCTTTTGCATAGAATCTAAAATACCAAAAACTTCTTTGCTAAAACCTTCTAAGCTTTGTGATTCATTATAGCATGGGATAACAAGCGAGAGCTTCATTGCAAGTCCTATAAAATTTAAAGTAAGGGGTATATTATATCAAAGTTATACAGAAAATAAGCAATGCTTAATTTAGTTTGATAAATTTACATATCAATAAATACTTTTTGCAAGCAAAGAAACAATATAAGCAATAAATAAAAGTAAAGTATAATAATTAACAAACATGCAAAGCAGAAAATCAAAGAATACGGAGAGAGACTTAAATTTAAAAGAATATCTACACTATAAATAAAGTAAAGATTATGTAATTATTTTAATGATATTTCTGAATGGTTAGCAAGCAAAACAATAAGAGAAGCAACTAATTTGTTTGGCACAAGAATCTCTTTTTTTTAATATCTCCTATAAGCCATTTTAATACCTCTTTTTTATCTTATTAGTAGAACCTAAATCTATAAAATCCAATTATTCTAAAATTTTAAAAGTATTTCATAAATTCCAAACACATTGCAATTTCAATAATCAAAAAAAATAGGTAAATCTGTTAAAACAAAGCTTGACATATTTTTTAACATATTGACAAATTCTTTTTTTTTTTTTGTTAAAATCTGGAAAATTTGTCATTTTACTTTATAAAAACTTATATTAAGGAAACCACAATGCAGCACGAAAAAGAAATCTCTGAAATACTAGATTCTGTTAATATTATTCAAATTGTGAGTTTTGAATGGGAAAGGATTGATGCGATATTAGCAAAAGTTGCCAATGAGGTAGGCAAGAGATTGTATAAATGGAATATTGCTCAAGGTTTGTTTGCGTTTGATGATGAACACAAGAAATTTGACATCGAAAGAGAAGGTATGGATTCGAGCGATGTTTTAGAGTGGTTTCAAGAAGTTGAGGCAAGCGATAGTATTGTAATTTTAGAGGATTTTTACCCATTTCTTGACGGAAATTCACAAAATATTAGAATCTTTAGAAACATTGCAAGGGGACCAAAAGATAAGACACTTATATTATCTCAGCCATTTCAAAGTATTCCACAAGAACTAGATAAGGATGTGCATACTATTGCTTTGGATTTGTCAAGTAAAGGTGATTTAGAGGTGATTTTTCGTCAATGTGTTGAAAACTCTAAATATGAATTAGATTGTGATGAAAGTTTAAAAGATAGGCTTATAGAAACAGCTCTAGGGCTTACTATTATGGAAGCTAGAAAAGTATTTACTAGGGCTATTGTGCGTTCCAAAGGAAAAATTGGAGAAGATGAGATTAAATTAATTGTTGCTGAAAAAGAGAGAATTATAAAAAATAGTGGATTTTTAGAATACTACCATCATAAAGAAGGAATAAGCGACATTGGTGGGTTAGATGCACTCAAAGATTGGCTTACAAAAAGAGGTAGAGCATTTTATAACGATGCAAGAGAATATGGTTTAGAGATTCCAAAAGGCGTGTTGCTTTTAGGTATTCCTGGAACTGGAAAAAGTTTAAGTGCTAAAGCAATAGGTAGTGAATGGAAATTCCCTATTATAAAACTTGATATGGGTAGAATTTTTGGCGGTATTGTGGGTGAGAGCGAGAGCAATGTTAGAAAGGCATTGCAAATTGCAGAGGCAATAGCTCCTTCTATTCTTTGGATTGATGAGATTGAAAAGGGAATGTCTGGTTTATCTGGCTCTGGTTCTACCGATGGTGGCACAACATCAAGAGTGTTTGGCACATTTTTATCTTGGATGCAAGATAAAAATAAACCTGTATTTGTCGTAGCAACTGCAAATGACATTAGCAAGCTGCCACCTGAACTTTTGCGTAAAGGTAGGATTGATGAAATTTTCTTTGTGGATTTGCCTGGATTTAATGCAAGAAAAGAAATTATAGAAATACATTTGAAAAGAATAAAAAGAAATCCATCTGATTTTAATTTAGAGAGTTTGTCAAAAGCCTGTATTGGCTTTTCTGGTGCTGAGATTGAGGAGTGTATAAAAGATGCACTTTTTGTTGCATTTGATGAAGCAAAAGAAGTAAATGATGACTATATAATGAAATCAGCCAAAAAGACCTATCCTTTATCAAAAACAATGAGTGAAAGCATTGTAGATATGCGTAAATGGGCTAAGGCTAGAGCGGTTTATGCGTCTAATGAGAAATTTGATGGAGACTGCAAAAATGATGAGAATATACCAAAATTAAAGCAAGAATATATGTCTAATCCATTCATGCAATAAGGGATTTTATGCAACATTATTATCATGCCTTTTCACAAACTAAAGAAGAAGCAGAAAAAAAGATAGAATATGTAGAAAACGAAATATTGCCATTTAAGCAATATATAGATACTGCAATTAAAACATTAGAAAATAAAAAAGTAAAAGCTAGATGGCAAAAAGTAGAGGCGGATTTTAATGCAACTTTGGTTCTTAAAGGCTATCTTTATGAATATGACGCATTAAGTCATATAAAGCTGGATAATGAATTTTATAGGCACTTAGATTCTATTATTTTTTTACAAAATATTCCAAATAATCCAGATTATGACGAAAAGCTTATTGTTGTTTTAGAAAATAATGAAAGAATAAAAATAAGTTTAAAAAATGGAGATATAGCACAGGGCTGTATGGCATTATATAAGCTTTGCAATATATCTTATGAGCAAGAATTAGACTCTATATGTGATATTAAAAATAATGGCTTTATACATTTAGATTCCTTGCAAATTGATGATTATGAAAAGAAAAAGCTGACAGATAACACCATTAAAAAAGTATCTTGGAATGGTGATGACATATATACCAAAACACTTAAAGAATGGTTTGGTGGTGGTCAAGTGGAGTTAGATTCCAAACAAGCAAGTATTAAAGGCATAGAGAATAACAAGATTTTGCTAGATATCAATACAAATAAAGCAAGCATTATACAAAAAGATGGATTTTTGTTGCCTGCTAGTTTAGAATCAAATCACATACAAGATAATCATAAGGTATTGATAGATGGCAGACCAAAGATTATATATTGTAGCAATAAGGTAGAGAATCCATTGTATAAACAGATAAAAAAGACAATAGATTATATAGACTATTGTGATTTTAAATCATTATGTGATGAGAATGAAAATAAGATAGATATAGAGAAAAAAGATTTCAATAAAGTATGGGTGAAGAATATAAAAAAACTAGACAAAATAACACTTCATGATAAAAATCAAGTTTTATACACATTAGAAAAGAATAATAGTGAGCAACACTATATTAAATTACTATCAGCTGATGAGATAGATGATGAATATGAAATAGAATCTCCGTTGCGTTTCTTTTTAGATTCTGATATTACAATTTCAGCAAAGTTGGAAGGCTATGGAGAGCCACAAGAATGTAGAGCTAGGATTGTAAATAGAGATGAGTTCAACATTATTTTAACCCATAAAAACAGACCTGTAATTCCGATTAAAGATTCATTGTTAGAGACAAAACCAAATCTTTATACACTTAAATGCCAAAAACATGCTATAGAAAATCTTATAAAAATGCCACTAGCACAAAGCCACACATTATTAAAACTTTTTGCTTCAAGGAAAAAGGATAAAATAAATTGGCTAACACAAGATTTTGAAAAAATAGATATTGCAGAATGGGAAGTATTAACAGATGGGCGTAGAGAGGGTGCAGATATTCAACGAAAATTTATACAACAGGCACTTGCTACAAAAGACTTTGCCATTTTAGAAGGACCTCCTGGTAGCGGGAAAACCACGACAATTTTAGAGCTTATCGCACAAATCATAAAGAAAAATGAAAGAGTGCTGCTTTGTGGTTCAACACATATTGCAATAGATAATGTGCTAGAGAGATTAAAAGAAAAGAAACTTATAGAAAAACTTAATATTTTTCCTATACGAGTAGGAAGCGAGGGGGCTTTGAGTGACGAGGTGTCTGAATTTAGACTGGGTGATTTCAATAGAAATTATGAAAATTCGTTACTTGAAAAATATAGGGTTTATGATGATTTAGAATCCAAAAAACATGAGGGCATAATAGACATAAATTTCTTTATGCAGTGTGCTAATCTTGTATGTGGTACAACAATTGGAATTTTACAATATCCAGCCTTTAAGCTAAGGGATGAAAAAAATAAAACACCTATAATATCAGAATTTGATTATTTAATCATTGACGAATCCTCAAAGACCACTTTTCAAGAATTTTTAGTCCCAGCGATTTACGCAAAAAAGTGGATTATAGTTGGGGATACAAGACAGCTTAGTCCATTTGTGGATAAAGATGAGCTAGCAGATAATATTAAAAACCTACCTTTGCATTACAATAAGATAAATAAAAAATTTGATTGTTTGGAATCTAAATATCAAGAAGCTTGCACCATACTTTTTCTTTTAGCAAAAATATACAAAGATAATAATTATGACATAAAAATTGCTATGGGCTTATCAAGAGATGTTTTAGAGATTATAAAACAAGAAATTGAAATAAGAAAAAAAGAAAAAAGAGATACTTTTGGCGTGTTAAATAATGGATTGGAAGTTGAATATATTACAAGCTTGCAAAAATTTTCATATTTTCATAATCTTAGTAAACATTGGATTTTTTATGATAGGGAACTAATAGAAAAAAACTTACTAAAAGATCCATTAAAAAGCCTTATTCCAAGTGATTTTATAGATTTTAGCAATCTTTCCTTATTGTATCAATATAGAAATAAAGATAAAAAATTAAAATTTGACAATAAGAATAAGGACAGAGATTTAGAGTCTTTTCTTAAAGTAATTAAGGATTACAAAAAAGAAAGACAATTTGCAAGTGAGATTGCTTGGAGGCTTAGTAGGGAGTTTGAACTAAGGACTTTTGGCGATTGTAATATCAACAAGCAAACACAAAGATATACAAAAGCTATTGATGAATTGTTGCCAAAAAGCCATAAAGATAGAAATATTATACGCAATAAAATCTCAACCATTGCAAATATTGCCCTACCATCAATTTTAGAATCACTTATTAAAGGTGTGAGTGATAGAAGAACGAATAGAGAAGATTCTGCTATTCGCAGTGGTTTTACAGAAAAAGAACTAGAGAGTAGGCATAGCATTCTAAGCACTCAAGGTAGAATGCACCCTGATATTTCAAGCTTTCCGCGAGAGCAGTTTTATAAAGAATCTAGCGCCCTACAAGACTTAAGCAGTTTAAATCGCTCTTGGAACTATGAAAGATATAAAAAGAGAAGTGTATGGATAGATGCAAAAGAAGGCAAAGGTATTAGAGGGAAAAATGAAGAAGAGGCAAAAATTTTAATAAAAGAGCTTGAAGCGTTTATAAAATTTGCGAGCAAAAATAAACACCCATTAAATGAAACTTGGAGTGTGGCAGTGCTAAGTTTTTATAAAGGGCAAACCAGAATCTTAGAATCTAAATTGCAAGATTTTACAGAAATTAAATATAACACGACAAATTTTACAAAAAAATGGGATGGCACCACCATACAAATAAAGCTTTGCAGCGTGGATAGATTCCAAGGGCAGGAAGCTGATATTGTATTTTTATCAATGGTAAATACAGATAAAATAGGTTTTCTAGATAACCCAAATCGCCTAAATGTTGGCATTACGAGGGCAAAATTTCAACTTGTAATAATTGGAAATTACAAATATTTTGATGAATGTAACAATGATATGCTACAAAAATTTGCAAAATCACAACTTAAGTAACTAAAGGACATGGATGAAAATAACACTAAACCATTCAGTAGAGCTAAAAAGTGGCTTTGCATTATTAGAAATGGAAGTATTGGATAATGCAGAGGGTATGGCAGAGTTTTTGGAATCTTTGCAAAAAGGTGAGACACTTTTTAAAGAGGCTTTGCAAAATAGAGCAGAAAAAGAGATGCAAAGACTTGGCTTTTTGGATCATAATAATAAACCTACAAAAAATGGAAAAAGGCTTATAGAAACTAAACAAAGATACATAAAAGAATATGGCAAATATGAAATAGAGTTTAGCCAGAATGATAAAATTTTTGACAATAGAATTTTTAGAGTAGAAAGGGTAGAAGCAAATGATAGACAAGTGGAATTAATAAATATTGATCTTAGTAAAATTACACATTTATTAATAGATGATAAAGGGAATATAACAGATAAAATAAAGATTGTAAAGAAATCAGTAAATGTAGAAATAAAACCAAATACAAGTTTTATTGAATATGCAAGATTCTATGAGATTAATATGGATGGTAAAATCCTTGCAAATCAAGAAATGCTAAATAAAATTGAGATGTCAGGCAAAGAGTTCCTCCTAAATACAAAAATCTTTATACAAAAATATGAGCAAGCACTATCTCCTAACTGGGATAGAAAAAATTTAGCATATAAAATAGACATAGATGAATTAGACGAATTCTTAGAAAAAAAATATATCAAAGATATACGCAAATTAACAGCAAAATGTAATGTAGAAAACTTTGAATTCAGCAATTTAGCACTATATCCAAAAGAAGAAAGCGTTGCAAGAAGAATATTAACACTTTGTTTATTAAAAGATTTAAATGAAACATATCTTACAAAAAATGAGTTAGATTCTAAAATAGAAACTTATATTAATTATAAAGGTTTAAATGAATTTTTAAAGACTGAAAGCAAAGAATCTTATATAAAAGATTTAGAATCTGAACTTAAGAAAGAAAAAGATAAAAAGATGTTTTGGCATTATAATGCAATAATGGATTTATATCCAAAAAGCGATTTACTGCCAAATATTATAAAAACAATCGTGCTAGAAGATAAAGAAAGTCTAAGCTATTATGATTTTGTAGAAAAAATCATACAAAATAGGAATATAGAAGCCCTCATCTACATTGATAAGTATTTTAAAAACAAATACCAAAACAAAAGAGCAGAGTTAATAGTGGAAGGTTTTAATGTAGAACAGTATCTAATAATCACAGATAAAAACAATATAGAATCTCTACTTGCAATGAATTTAAAAACAGAAGAATTTCACCCAATGCCACACGATAGATACCTGATTCTAAAGATAAATAATGATATAGAAGTTTGGAGTATTACGCAAAGTGATTTTTTACGCTTTGAATGCAAGGCAGATGAAATAAGATTAGATACAAAAGGGATAGCAGAGGGTTGCGTTATAAGCAATGTAGATAATCTTCTAATATTAACAGATAAATTAAGACAAATAGTAGAAAACTTTATGGAGTTAAAATCATGATAACAATTATAGAGCGAAAAATCACAAAAAATTATGGAACAAGTAAAATAGAAAATGTATGGGTAGAATACGATGAAGAATCTAATGATTTTGCTGCTAATGAAGACATTTTAGATTCTATGCAAACCATAAAAAATTCTATGCTAAATGCCTTAGAAAGCAAGCAAGATTCTATAATATGCCTTTATACATCTTGCTTAAATAAAGAAATTTTAGATTATTTGTCAAAAATAGATAATAGCAATAGAATATACATATATACAAAAAATCAAAATATATTAGAAGAGCTCTCGCATCGCTTTCTTATTCGTGAGGGGGAATATATATGTGGAAATTTCTTTTTAATACGAAAAGATAATGAGATTCAGGGATTTTTTAGCACAAATAACTTCAAGATAGAATCAAACCAGCTATTTTTAGAGCTAGATTCTAAAGAGTGCAATGAGTTTTGGCACTATTTTATCGCTTGCTTTTGGAAATCTGCTAAGATAGAATATATAGCAGGGAGCAAAGAGGAAGTAAGCGAAAATAATCAACAAGATTTTATGCCGCCTTTTGAAAATGGCTTTGATATTGAATTTATAGAAAAAGAAATTTTGGAATCAAAAGAGAGAGTTTCTATCCAGCTTGTAAAAAATTCACCTCTTATACCATTACTGCAAGATTTTGAAAATTGTAGTTTTTTATTGCAAGATCCAAAAGTTTTCAATGATGAAACACTAAAAAATAAAAGTGATTTTTATGTTGCTAATGTTGGGTTTGATGCAATAGATGCAAATATTTATATAAGTGATACTATATTGCTATATAGAATACAGCTTAATGATGAGCAAAAAGCACAATTAAAAAAGATGCAAAATTCTCTTATTATTAAGCAGAAATTTAGACATAGTATTGCACTGCAAGATCTAATAGATAAAACTTTGCACTATTTAGATGGAAGAATTGTCAAAGTAGAGCAAAACTCAGAGCATAAAGACTACATACAATGCGATAAATTTTTAGATAAAGAAGAATTTGAAAAACAGGAGTTAGAATATGAAAAAATATGGCAAGAGGAATATCCACATAATTGTGAGATTACTTATAAATTTGCTATTATCCCATTTTACACGCCAAATAGTTTTAAGGAGGCACAATTATATAATGAATGGAAAGAAACACACAAATCTTTACATAAAGAGATAGATAAAGCCTTAAGTAATATAGAATCTATTCTTAGAAAAAAAGAAAAACTAAATAAATTTCAAGCAATTCTTGGTGAAGCAAAAAACATGTTTATTAGATTTTTCTTGGGCAAAGACAATAATTTACAATCAATAAAAAATAAACTCCTTAATACAAAAGAAAAAGCATTGCCTGAAAACCTAGATATAGTTTCTATGCAAAAATATATAAAAGACTTAGAAGAGAATATAAAAATCATTAATGAAAATAGTGGTGAAATAGATTTAAAGCTTGATGAAGCAGAAAAACATAATGAGTGGCAAGAAAAGAAAAATAAACTTATAAAAGAAAAAAATAGACTAGAGGAGCACTGCAAAAAAGAGAGGGAAAACATAGAAACACAACAAAAAGAATGCGAAAATAAAAGAGCAAAAATAGAAAACGAACAAAAGGAATTACAAAAAGAATATGAAAATAAAGACAAACAAATAAAACAAGCAAAAAATGAGTCAGAAAACTCAAAAGATTCTGAAAAACAAATAAAACAGCAACGAAGAGATATAGATTTTAAGATTAGCAATTTAAATAAAGATTTAAAAGAACTAGATTCTAAAATAAAAGATTGCGAGAAAAAAGAAAAAGATAATAAAGCATTTCAACAAAATATAAATACAAAAAAACAAGAATTGCAAAAAAATGAAAATAAACTTAATAGTTTAAAAAATGATTTAAAAAACAAATATGAAAAATTTCACTATGATAATACAGAGCAAAAAAAATCTAAAGGATCCCAATCATCTTTAGCCTATATGAATAGCAATAAAGAAAACCATAAATCAACGCAATATATCAACATAAATATACCCAAAGAAAACCGACCAAGTATTGGCACACTAAAGGAGGATGGAAATAAGCGGTTATTAGAAATTAGCTTGTGGAGCGAAGTAGAGGCTGCGAGTAAAGAAGCAGACAAACTTAGGGCAAAATTAAGTGTAAAACAATCATAATTAGGTAAGGATAAAGCATGAAAGAAGAAAAAATTGTTGTAACAATCAATGAATATGGTAGCCTAGAACTGAAAAGTGAGGGCATAAAAGGCGAAGCATGTATGGCAGAAATAGATGCCCTATTAAACGAAGATATGGATATATTAAGTGATAAAAAAACAGATGAATACTATCAAAAAGAGAAGACAGCAGCTAAAGTTTGCATAAGGAGTAAAAAATGAGCAGAAGAGTTACTACAAAAGCACCAATAACAGATATAGAATGCCTAATAGAAGCATTAAAATCAAAGGAACCTAATTACACAATTCAAGATAACGCAATTCAAGTGCAAATTGGCTGTGGTATAACATATAGGCAAAATAATACACATTTTAGTGTTGAGTATTATTCTGATCATGCGGATGAAAGGAGTTTTGTGGAATTAATAAATAAAACATACTTAAAACTCTACAAAGCAAAGCTAGAGCGATTAGAAAGAGAAAGACTAGAAGAGGAAGCCAGAATAGAAAGAGAAAAATTAGAAGCCTACAAACAGGCACAAAAAGAGCAAATTATAGCAAAAGCAAAAAAGCAAGGTTATAAAGTCAAAGAGGTAAAAAAGGGGGATAAAATACAACTTGTATGTGTGCGGTATATTTAGAAGTGTAATATTGTGTTTCACTATTATCAATTTAACCACAGATAAAAATTAGCATACAAATACAAAACATCTTGTAAAATCAAAATGCTGGATACAATAGAAAACTCAAATAAAGATGAGACAAATGCAGACATTCCATTCTTATGTAAAGTAGAAAATAATGCAAATATCTAGTATAAAAGAATATTCAGAAATCTATGGCTTTGAACCAAGCTTTGTAATATGGACTCAAGGTTGTCCAATTCGCTGCAAAGGTTGCTGGAATACACATACTTGGGATAGTAAAGGTGGGATTACTATGAATATAGAATCTATTTTTAATAGCATTAAAGAGCAAAAATATTCTAAAACATTACCTATTAGATCGGTTACAATACTAGGTGGTGAACCTTTTTATCAATACGAAGAGCTTTATAGGCTTGCTGGTTTGATAAAAACTCTAGACATAGGAATTATTGTATATAGCGGCTATGAAAAAGAAGAGATTATAAAGATGAATAAAGATTCTATATTTAGCATTATAGATGTGCTAATTTATGGTAGATACATAGAATCCTTGCGAGATATAAACTTGCATTTGCGTGGATCTAGAAATCAGGTGATAGATTTTCTAAGCAAACGATATAATAAGAGTCTTATTAAAGATGGAAACTATATCGAAATTGACATTAATGAGCTTGGGGAACTTGATATTGTAGGATATATTGAGTTAGAAAACTCTATTTACAATTACAATAAATTCAATAATTGATACAATTGGATTAATTAAATACTATTAATATTCCACATATCACTTTTAAGAATTTCAAGTGCAACTCATAGGCTAATAAAATTAATATGTTTTTTATATAAAGAAATAAAAAAATGCCAAATACTTTAATAGTTGAAAGGAATGCTGGCTAAAATTTATTATTATGTATATAAAAGTCGCAAAAATAAGTATATCCAAACACTAGAGTAATTACTAAAAGCTATGATTGTGGATATAGCAAATAAGGATCTAAATATGATTATCTAGCTACTTATAGTTGAAGCAAATATCTAAAACAAGAAGTATTTGCTTTAGCAAATTGTGGTTATGCCAATAGATTAAGTTTATTAGTTAAATACAAAGAAAGCATTAATAATATATAACCACAAAATAGATAATTTAGAATCTTTGCAACTTTGGGTGGGCGAAGGGCTTTGGGTGCATTTTAAGAATTTAGATTCTAATTAAACTCTAGATTCTAGATAATTGTCATTAGAAGTTATTAGTCTAAGAATTTAAAAATAAATCTAATTTAGATTCCAGCAATTATCATGTTTTAGAAAGATAGATAATCTAACTTGAGAATCTAAAATGTAGTTTTAAACATAGCAAAAAAAAACTAATTTAGATTCTATCATAGATTTCATTGTGTTTGCTTTTTTATGGATTGCTTCGCCTTATCAAAGCTAAGGCTCGCAATGACCAGGGGGGTAGATTCTGAAATGGCTTTAGAATCTATGTGAGATTCTAAAACAAAGTGAGGATTTTTGAGCCAAATTCTAAAATATGCTTAAAATCTGCGTGAGATTCTAAAATAAAATGAGAATTTGAGCTAAATTTAGAAATACTTAGAATCTGTGCTAGATTCTTAATTTAGACTTATAATCTATAGGACTAATAGAAGTTGGGTTATAACGATTTTCATATAAAAACATAAAACAAGCACTAAATAAAACTATCAAATTATTAGACTTATGAAAGCTTTATAGCATTATTAAAAATTTATGATAAATTTTTAATTTTATATTGACTTATTATCATTTATTATACTATAATGATAAAGTTAATTTGATTTTATATCAGATTATCAATAATATTAATTTAATTAAGGAGCATAATATGTTATCAGCAGAAGTTATTAAAAAGCTAAATGAACAAGTTGCAAAGGAAATGTTTGCGTCAAATCTTTATTTAAGTATGAGTTCATGGTGCTTTCACAATAGATTTGATGGGGCTGGACAATTCTTATTTTCACATGCAGGGCAAGAAAGCGATCATGCTAAAAAGCTTATTACTTATCTAAATGAGACAGATTCTATTGTGGAATTACAAGCAGTGGAAAAGCCAGAATCTAATTTTAAAAGTCTTCTTGATGTGTTTGAACAAACTTATAAACATGAGTTATCGATAACAAAATCAATTAATGAGCTTGTAAGCTTTATGCTAGAAAATAAAGATTATTCAACTTTTAATTTCTTGCAATGGTATGTTGCAGAGCAACATGAAGAAGAGGCTTTATTCCGCGGCATAATTGATAAAATCAAACTTATTGGCGAGCAAAGCAATGGGCTTTATTTAGCTGATCAATATATTAAAACATTGAGTGGCAAATAATCTCAATTATTAAAATATGCAATATTCTAGCTAGCTAGTTTCTTAATACATTGCCATAATGCTATAACTTGCAATCTTGCAAGTTAGGCATAAAATTCTACTTACAATAAGCTTTAAAATTTTGTTTTAGTGCATTTATGCAGTAAAATCATTAAAGATTCTACACTTAACAATATGATAGATAGCTTTCATACATGTAATTTATTTTCTTGTAAATTTTTACAATACACATTTAAAACACACAATTACAAGGCTTTTTACTTTGATGATTTATTATATTTTTTGATTTAATATAAATAAAGCTAGTAAAAGGCTACAAAAATTTAAAAAAATTTATAAAGTGTTTTAATAGCGATATTAAGGACTTTTGAAGCTTAAAAAATGTTGATTTTATAATGATTTGCTTGATAGTAATTTTTGAATACTCTCTTTGTCATTAAAATGGACTTCATAATCCTTAAAAATTTGTATAGTTTCATCTCCCTTGCCTAGCACAAGCAATACCCAATCTTGCGGAAGTTCCTGCATAGCAATCTTTATTGCTTGTAGCCTATCAAGGATAATTTGCATAACTCCAATAGCACCTTTTGCCTGAAATTCATAAGCTACATTTTCTACAATCTCACAATTATTTTCATCTGTATTTTTATAATCTGTGGAGTTATATAATACTCCTTGTGCGATTGATTTTGCGATATTTAACGGCTCTTCTTTGCGAGGATTGTCATTTGTGATATAGATTTTTTTTGCATATAATGCGGCACATTCTCCCATTTTTTGACGCTTGCTTTTATCTCTATTGCCACCTGCTCCAAATACAACACTAATATTGCGAGCTTTAAAAGATTCAAAAACCTGCTGCATGCCATCAGTAGTATGTGCAAAATCAACAATTATTAAAGGATTTTTACTAATAACTTCCATACGCCCAGACACACCACCAAAGTTATGTAAGTGCATGCAAATAGTTTGCAAAGGCTTCTTTGTAATAATATGTATTGCTAGTGTTGCTGCTAAAAGATTATAGAGATTAAAGAGACCAAATAGCTGCGACTCTAATACGCATTCTTGCGTTGTATTATTGGAATCTTGCTGCATATTTGCTTTGGCATTAGGCATACGCAAGCCAACTTGTGCGAAAATTCCATCACGCAAACCATAGGCATTGACAAAAAAATGTCCCTTAGATTCTATTCCATATGTAAATACATTGGGATAAAAACGCATATTTGCACCGCTTTTATCATCAAGATTAATAATTTTAGGACAATTACCACTTTTTAAAAATTGCATTTTTGTTTGACAATAATCTTCCCAAGTTTTATGATAATCTAGGTGATCGCTTGTAATATTTGTTAGAATCTTTAGGGAAAACTCTAAGCCATAAATGCGTTCTTGCTTAATGGCGTGTGAGCTTACTTCCATGACAAAAAAATCACAATTATCATTTGCTGCCATATCTATATCTTCATAAAGTTCCAAAAGGCTTGGGGTTGTTAGCCCTTTTTGTTTTTTTTGTATATCGTTTATAAACATGCCACGCGTGCCAAGCAATGCCGCTTTATAGCCCATATCAATTAGGATTGAATAAATAGCTGCTGCTGTCGTAGTCTTGCCATTTGTGCCTGTAATGCCAATAATTTTAATATTAGTGTTAAAATATTGCCTTAGCATATCGCGTTCTATGATTTTCACTCCCTTAGGTAGAGATTCTATAAAACGCACATTTTGCGGTGTTTGTAGAAATATGGAATCTTTAGTTATATTCCTAGTATCATCTGTAATGTGTGGTTTCATTTTGAGGCTTTATGTCGTTTTTTTGCTTTATTTTTTGTTGATAATTTATTGTTTGCTGCTTCAATCAAAGGTATAAGCTCCATATCATATTTTGGTAGAGAATCTATATAATGCAATAATGCTTCAATATAGTCATTCTGCACCAATAGGGATAAAAACTCATAAAAATCACTCTTTTGTCCAAATACAAGTTTTGTATTAATTGGCAACCCGCTATAAATTTCTTTAAAATCCTTTGTTTTTAGTAAAGTCTTAATATCAGCATAATTAATAGCATCATAACTCTCCATTGCCGCATTTTTACTTCTTTGCATAGCTTTTGAAAGCTTATGTGTTTTATTGTCAAATGCTTCTATTAATGATAATATCATGCGTTGTATTCGATGTTTGTTGGAACGTTTTTCATTAACAAGAATGCTTTGATAAAATTCATAAATCCCTACTGCCTCCTGACCAAAATCCATACCCATATCCGCAAGATATAGACCAATTCTAGAATCTAAGTCATTTGTATCAAGCCAAAAAGCACTCTCAAAAAAATAAAATGCCCCTTTAAAATCATCGCTTAATAATGCTTGAGTTCCCTTTTTTTGTAAAAGCTTTTTTGTCATAATATTTGTGCGTTGAAATTGAATAGTTTGCATACTTATCCTTTTATATTTATCCGCATTACATTTTATTCTAGCATATTTTTATTAATTTGCAGTGTCATGTATTTTCTAAAAAACCATTAAAATATCTATCAAAGTTTCCAAATATAACTAAATAATAGATAATGTAGATTCTATAGAATCTGTTTTGCTATTTTTAGAATTTTGTATCAGTGTGTGAAATTTACAAGTTAAATGGATTTTATTTTTAAATTGCAATGTAGAACTAAAAATTAATTAGAAATTATAGGCAATAGAATCTCTACCACTTTGTGTGGTGCGGGGGTTTATGGTGCATTTTACAGAAATCTAGATTCTATGTAAAATATCAATTAAATCCTTGATATTAATTTTTAAATAAGCTTTTAATTTAAAAACTACATAATAATAAAATATCTATAATATTTTATATCCAAGTTTTACATAATCAATAACACTTTAAAGCTTTTTAAATACCATTAATGTTGTTATAGAATCTTGATTTAATAAATAATTCATATTATCATCATTTATTATTTTTACACCTTCTTTATGCTGAATGCAAAGGTGCGTATCTAACTCATTGCCTTTAATAAAATGAAGTTCATCTAATTGCATTTTGTTTAATGTATCGCAAATTGTATCTAAAGTAAAAACTCTTCCTGAATTAAAATGCAATACATTTTGCCTGCCCGTTTGTGCTGCTAAGTAAAACCTGCCATTACTTTTTAAAACCCTTTGCACTGATGATAGGGCAAGACTCCAAGCAGATGGATTAATAGGATCGCCATACATTCCAAGTCCAAAACCATCAAAAGCGCCTATTATTGAAAAAGATTCAATACTATTGTCTTCTATTCCATGAAGCGTAGTTATATCTGATTGGAGGCAACTTACCCCCCCCCCCCCCCATATATATCTTTAAATAAGGAAGTGTTAAATCTATCTTTAAGATCTCTAATATCTATAAGCACAATATTTAATCCTAGCGGTATGAGTGGAGTAATGAAACCAGAAAAGCTAGAACCACAATCATAATGAGTTTTAGCTCTATGCTTATAAACCTGCTTTACACTCCACAAGTCTCTTACATATGTTGGAATATAATCTATTCCATGCTCTGTGTTAATATGTTTAAGATGTTTGATAATATAGTCATTTTTGTCATCTAGCATAAATCTGTTATCTTTATTTAGAATATTATATTGCTTCTTGTCCTGATTAATCTCTTTATTACTAGCCCAAGGAACTCTCCAATCATAAAAGTCGTATGGAGATATAGCTCCTATTTTACGACCTATTTTTCTTACTATTCTTCTCATCTGTTTAATAATAAACCATAACATTTATACTCCTATATCAGCTTAATGGAATATAATGTTAGCATAAAAATGGCTAAAATAATAAGATTGAAAAGCAATATAAAACGGGAAAACATGGATAATACAAGACAAAAAGGCAGACATTACGAACAAATCGCTCTAGAATATTTACTTAGCTTAGGATTTGAGCTTATTGCACAAAACTTTCATAGCCGTTATGGTGAAATTGATATTATTATGCAAAAAGATTCTACCTTGCATTTTATAGAAGTAAAATCATCGCACTGCATGCAGCCTCTACTTAAAATTACACCAAAAAAGCTAGAGAGGCTTACAAAAACTATATATGTTTTCTTAGAGGAAAAGCAACTTACTAAGCATTTTTGTATCGATGCAATAAGTATATATAAAGATAATATTACATTTATTGAAAATATTACATTTGGGTTATAGCTATAGAATCTAAATATTAAATTTTATTTCATTTATCTATATTAGCAAACATAATAAGACATTATATATTGCAATTTATTCTATGAATTACACACAAAAACTATAAGACTAGATTCTAAAATGCTTTCTATCTTAGTTTGTATAAGCTAAATTATATCTTAGATTCTTTGAATAAAAACATTGTAGTGGCAATCTCTAGAATCTAGAGTTTGCTTAGTTTTTAAAAAAGTTTTAGAATCTAAAGCAGTGGCTTCTAAAATAAATTTAGAATCTGAATGGCTAGATTCTAAAATGCTTGCAGAATCTAAACTCAAAACAACAAAGCTATATAAACTTACAATAAAAAACTTAAAGATAAAACTAGCTTAATTTTCACAATTTATTGCCAAGTATTGATGTTGTATTAATGTTGCAACTCATAAAAAATATAAATAGAGATAAATCATGTCTAATGTGCTTGCACTATTTTAGAGTAAAAAGAGTAGAATCTGAAAGACTTATTGAAATGGCATTAAATTATAATTTTATTGCATATTTTCTTATTTATATCCATTAAGTATAAATTGCTACAATAACACATTTATTTTTAGGCAAAAGATTTTACATGAAAACAAAAGAAAAACAATTGCAAAATAATGTAGATTCTAATAATAATTTAGAGAATCTTATTATTAAAAAAGATGGTTTTGATTTTACATTTAATGGTGCAAAATGCAGTGAGTGTGGCGGTAAATGTTGTTATGGTGAGAGTGGCTATATTTTTACTAGCATTTCGGAAATGGAACAAATAAGTGCATTTTTGAGAATACCTTTTGAGGATTTTTGCTTGCGTTATATCAAAAAAGTTGGCATGCGATTTTCTTTGATAGAAAAAACATGCAATGATAAGGAAAAAGGGATAAGCTGCATATTTTTTGATGAGGAGAGTTTGGGCTGCTCTATTTATGCGGTTCGCCCCAAGCAATGCAGAACCTTTCCTTTTTGGAGTTCATATAAAAGCAACAAAGATGAGCTTGCTAAACGTTGCATGGGCGTTATTTTTCACGAAAAGTTATAGGGCTTGGAGGGTTATATGAATATAGATAAGTTACTTGCAATCTTTTTTCATGCGGGTTTGGGATATAGCATATTTTTTAATGTGGGCTGTGCTAGTGTGGCAAATTCCATGCAAAATAGTGCGCAAAAAGTGCAGTCTAATAGATTGAATAATGCAAATGATTTTGATATGTTGAGGGCTGCTGATTTTATGAGTAATGGGCATTTTTTGGAAGCCTCTAAAATATATAACACTTTATATAAAAAAACAAACGACACTTACTTTTTAAAGCAAGTGGCTCTAGCACAAAGTCAATCAGGAGATATAGAATCTGCCGCACAAACAGCCTTGCAATATCAAAATATCAGTAAAAACATTGATGATGTGGATACAAATTTAATCATTGCAGAAGATCATGTAAGAAGAAAGCAATATAATTTAGCCATAATACTATTAGAAAAAATAGTATCAACAAATCCAACATTGCAAACACACTACATTCTAAGCAATCTCTATATGCAGCAGCGTATGCCAGATAAAGCCTTGCAACATTTTATAGCGGTGTATAATGATGAAATGAGTGTTGGCACTAAATTAAAGCTAGAGGCACTAAATCAAATAGTATCAATTTATTTGCAAAACAAAGATACAGACAATGCCTTAAATTATCTTAATGCCTATGTGGCAAGTGGAGAGTTTAGTATTAATTTAGAGAATCTATTTGCATTATATAAACAGGTTAATCGGCTTGATATGCTAGCAGAAAGTCTTAAAAAGAGGTTTATTGAGGATCAAAGTATAGAAAATGCGCGTATGGCAGTATCAGTTTTTGTGCAATTAAAACATTATGAAGAGGCAATTTCATTGCTTAAAAACTATAAAACCTCACTTGGTAGCGATGGCGATGAAATGCTTATGCAAGTATATGCGGAAACTAAAGACTTTAAGCAAGCAGCTAAAATTGCAAAGCAACTCTATACAGATACAAATCGCATAGACATGCTAGGATTAAGTGCTGTATATGAATATGAAGTAGTAGCACATAAAGACAAAGAGAATTTGCAACCAATTATAAACGAATTGCAAAAAATGCTTACAATACGCACAAAAGAATTGCAGCAAGCAAATGAGAAATTAACACAAAATGATGCTTTTTTTTATAATTTTTTGGGCTATTTAATGATTAATCATGATATTAATATTGACGAAGGAATGGAATATGTTAGCAAAGCACTTGCTATTGAACCCACATCTGTTGAATATTTAGATAGTTTAGCATGGGGATTCTATAAAAAAGGCGACTGCAAGCAGGCAAAAGAAACTTTTAAATTAATTGCAACAGAAAAAATACAAGAAATTCCAGAGCTAATCGAGCATAATAAAGCAATTAATGCTTGCAAATAATACATAGCATACTTTGTATATTAATGCAATCCTTGCAATAGTTATTATTTGCTTTTAATGAAAGAGTAAAACTAGATTCTAAACTTGTCATGTTTAATGCTGGCGTTACATCTTTTAGAATCTAAATTAGATTTATTTTTAAATTCTTTGGCTAATGGCTTAGAATGATAATTACTAGAATTTGAAGTTTGATTAGAATCTAAAATATTTTTGCAATGTTTAGAGATTAATTACTTTTTATATTATTCTGAATATACAATAAGTAAGATTTATTTAAACTTTGCAGTTATAAATACATTTATTGGAATAACTATAATAGATAATAAGTTGTAATTGCATTGCAATATGAAATTATGTTTTTGCTAAATTATTGCTTATAATATTATGAATCTTTATTATATCTAGTATAAAACTTTATTGAGTAATTTTTTGCTTAAATAATGCTATCTTAGAAATATGTATTGATTTGAAAAACTATTGCATTTATCTATAATTTTTATAAAATATGCTTTTTTTGACAACTTTGTGCTAAACTTGCGAGTTTAATGTTTTTAGTTTCATAGAATCTTGATTGTTATAAAGGGTATATTATGAAAGAATCAACATATATTTGGAAAAATGGCAAACTTATCCCATGGAATGAGGCAACAACGCATATTTTAAGCCATACTCTACATTATGGTAATGCTGTCTTTGAGGGAACAAGGGCATATATGACAAAAAAAGGATTGGCAATATTTCGCCTTGAGGAACATACACAAAGATTGCTTAATAGTGCAAAGATTCTAATGATTAAATGTCCTTATACAAAAGATGAGCTAAAGCAAGCACATATAGATCTATTAAAAGCAAATATTGATAATTACAAAACTAATGTTTATATAAGACCTATTATTTATCTTGGTTATGGGGCTATGGGTGTATATCACTTAAATTCGCCTGTGGAGACAGCCATAGCTTCATGGGAATGGGGTGCATATCTTGGTGATGAGGCTATAGAAAAGGGCATTAGAGTAAAAATTAGCTCTTTTGTGCGTAACAATATTAAATCTACAATGGGTAAGGCTAAGGCTGCTGCAAATTATCTTAATTCTCAAATGGCAAAGCATGAAGCAATTACAAGTGGTTTTGAGGAGGCTTTGTTGCTTGATGATAATGGATTTGTCGCAGAAGGTAGCGGCGAGTGCTTTTTTATTGTGCGTGATGGGGTTCTAATTACTCCTCCTTATGATAATACATTAGAATCTATTACACAAAAAACAACGCTTGAGATTGCAAGAGATATGGGAATACCAATAGAGCAAAGACGTATCACGAGAGATGAGGTTTATATTGCTGATGAAGCATTTTTTACAGGCACTGCCGCTGAGATTACCCCTATCTGCGAGGTTGATTTTCGCGTGATTGGCGAGGGAAAAAGAGGCAAGATAACAAAACAATTGCAAGATGAATTTTTTAAAATAGTTATGGGTGAGCATAGCAAATATACACACTATTTAACATATATTTCATAATGCAACAATCTTAGAAACATTATATTTAAGAAAAGGAAAATTATGCCAATAGATTTAAATGAACATAGACGAAAACAGCAAAATGACGCACCACAGCAAACGCCACCAAATAATAATCGTAACAATGGCAATAAAAACAATAATGGCAATAAAGGTTTTAATGTAGATTCTATACAAATGCCAAACATGCCAAGTGGCAAATTTATAACATTATTTATAATTATTGGGATTTTCATAGTTGCTTTTGTATTTGCTCGTCCATTTGTAATTATTAATTCTGGTGAAGTTGGCATTAAGGTAAATTTAGGTAAATATGATGATTCTCCATTAAGCCCCGGATTACACTTTTTTATGCCTATAATACAAAAAATTATTGTTGTAGATACGCGTATGAGAGTTTTACATTTTTCAAGAAATGAAGATATGGGAAACATTGGCAGAGATGATCAAAGTGTATTGCGTAATGATGCTATTAATGTAATGGATTCTCGTGGTTTGCCTGTGTCTATTGAGCTAACAGTTCAATATCGTCTAGATCCAAGTAAAGTGCCAGAAACAATTAAAAATTATAGAATCTCATGGGAACAAAAGATTATTAACCCTGTTATAAGAGATGTTGTGCGGAGCGTTGTGGGTAATTATCCCGCAGAAGACTTGCCAAATAAACGCGATGAGATAGCAGGACTTATTACTTCAAGCTTTGAGGCAAAATTAAAGGCTACACCAAATCAGCCTGTTATTTTTGATTCTATCCAATTGCGTGAAATTGTGTTGCCACCAATGGTTAAAGAAAAAATCGAGCAAGTGCAAGCAGCAAAGCAAGAAGCCGATAGAGCAAAACAAGAGGCAAATGCACTAAGAGAGAGAGCGCAAGGTAAAGCAGATGCCGCTATTATTGAAGCAAAAGGGCAAGCTCAAGCCAATCAGCTTTTGAGTGAAAGTTTATCTCAAAGACTTCTTGATTTGCGTCAAATTGAAGTTCAAGGTAAATTTAATGAGGCATTAAAAGAAAATAAAGATGCGCAAATATTCCTTACACCAGGTGGGTCTGTGCCAAATATTTGGGTAGATTCTAAATCAAAACAACGCACAACAATAAGCAATCATTAATAGTAGAGAAGCGGGCTAAAATTACAAGGTGAGTTATAATGAATGAGCTTAATATTCATTGGGATAGGCAAGGGTTATTGCCTTGCATAGCACAAGATTATATAAATCATGAAGTGCTTATGCTTGCATATATGAATGAAGAGGCATTTAAACTTACAATGCAAACAGGTATAGCACATTATTTCTCGCGTTCAAAACAAAGGATTTGGAAAAAGGGGGAACAGAGCGGACATATACAGGAAGTGTGTAGCATAAAGCTTGATTGTGATAGAGATACCATTTTACTGCATGTTAATCAAAAAGGTGTGGCTTGCCATACTGGAGCAAAATCTTGCTTTTTTCATACAATAGCAACACGAGATAATGATAAATTAGTATATACAGAATCTAATAAGTTAGAGAATGGTATGCAAGATTCTATACAAAAAGGCTTACAAGTATATGATACACTTGATATACTCTATCATACTCTTTTAGAGAGAAAGCACGCAAATAGCGACACCTCCTATACCGCTTCACTCTTTACAAAAGGTGATAATGTTATAGCAAAGAAAATTATCGAGGAAGCAGGTGAATTCTGCTTTGCCTTTAAGGATAAAGATTCTAAAGAAATTATTTATGAATGCGCTGATGTGTTTTATCATATTTTAGTTGCGCTTGCAAGTATGAATATTCACCCTGATAGAATCTATCAAGAGCTTAATAGACGCATGGGGACAAGCGGTATTGTTGAAAAACAGAATAGGGTAAATAAAAGCAATTTAGCAAAGGAAAAGGAATGAAAGAGAAAATACTTGATTTTATAGCATATTTTCACCTTTATGATTTGATTTTATTTGCGGCATTTACACTGATAGCAATGTGTTTTGTTTTTCTCTCTTTTATATCATTTCGCAAAAAGCTTATTTCTATTCCTTTATTTTTATTGGGATTTTGTATTATTATTGCAATTCCTTTTGCTATGCGGTATTTTATGGAAGAACGTTTCTATAAAATTGAGAAAGAAGTAGCTTACGATCGCACCTATAATTATTCTGATGTCTATCAATATATTGCAACAATTACAAATGTTGGAAAACGCAATATTGCTGGTTGTGTTTTTTCACATCAAATTTTATATGACACAGATAATGAGCAAGGTTTGACAAAATACAAACACATGTTACTTAACTATATAAAACCAAAAAAAATATACAATAGAGACATTCCTATGGATTTAAAAGTCGGACAAAGTGTTCGCATTTCTGAAGTTATGGAAAATTACGCACATAAGGGTCAAAAATATATAACAAAAGTAGAATGCTATGGAAAATCTAAGCCAAGCGGAAATGCAAAGATTCTGCATGGCTTCTATAAACCTCAACATAAAGAAAGTGAAAATGATAATAAGCAAACACAAACACCAAATGATGCAGGCAAAAATGATATGCAGGCATACACAGATGATATAAAGAAGCTAGAAACTACAAAATTGCAAAAAGATACACAGAATCAAAATATGCAAGCTAAATTGCAAGATGAAGCAAATAATACAAACAAGATAAATGCAAAACAAAATGATACAAATATACAAAACAATGAAATACCGCTAGATAACCAACAAGAAAGCCAAGAAAGCGTAATTCCACAGGAAGTAACGCCGCAATCTCAAGGCATACCACCACAAACTATATTGCCACCACAAGAGGAAAAGCTACCACCAAATTGGCGTGAAGAGAGAGATAAATTTAATCCACCATTATTAAAAGAAACGCCAAGATAGCACAAAAATGCTAGTTTGATATAAGCAAAATTATAAAATTGCTTTAATTGTTGTTAGGCTGCAATATTTAGGGCAAATTTATTCACGCTTTAGCCGTTTTTGTTTATATTTAATTTATTAAAATCATATAAATGTTAGTCAATCATAAACAATATATTTTGCTAAATATTTAATAAGAATTTAAAATTATTTTAATCTTACATTCTTTGTTAATACATTTATTAATATATTTAGTTTTATATGCTTTTTAATACACATAAAACACGCTATAAAGTAAAAAAATGTAATCTTTTTTAGACTAAATTGTAATAAATCTAAAAGTAAAAAGCCCTATAAAAGTGTGTTTTATTCGCGTGTTATTAAATGTAAAAATCATATTTTAGCTATATTTTAATTTTTTAGTTGCTAGTTTTATTTGCTAGCAGAAATTCAAGCTATTGTCTTTTTAGTTGGAGTTTTCTTGTTTTATTTTAAGATTCTATAATAGTATAAATTTATATTTTCATAGCTTTGCAATATTTTAAGAAGCATTTATAGCGGGCAGTAATTAGTTGTATTTAGGTTTTATTTTTATAGAATGCTACGTTCTCCCTTGCTATTTGGTGCAGAAAGAAAGCCTTCTTGCTCTAGTGCCTCTATTAGAGAAGCTGATTTATTATATCCAATGCCAAGTTTTCTTTGTAAATAGCTAATAGATGTTTTATTATCTTGCAAAATCACCTCCTTAGCCTTATCAATCAAGCTACCATCTCCGCTAAATTTATCACTAGCAATTGCACCGGGTTTTGTCTCACTAAGAAAATTCTCATCATATTGTGGCTCTCTTTGTGCCTTGATAAAATCTACAATATGTTCTACTTCTTGCTCACTAACCCATGGTGCATGGATACGCATTAAGCCATTTGTGGTTGTAAAAAGTCCATCTCCATTGCCAAGCAAATCTTCTGCCCCCATCTCATCTAAAATCACTTTAGAATCAATTCTACTGCCAACGCGATAGCTAATACGCGAAGGTAGATTTGCTTTTATGTGTCCTGTGATTACATTCACGCTGCTACGTTGTGTTGCAATGATTAAGTGCATGCCTGCTGCTCTACCCATTTGAGCTATTCTAGCAATAAATGCTTCTGCTTCTTTTCCGCCTGTAATCATTAAATCTGCTAATTCGTCAATAATAATTACAAAATTTGGCATTTTAACGCTAACTTTCTCATTATATGAAGCTATGTTTTTAACCTTAATTTGTGAGAATAGCTCATAACGTTTATCCATTTCAATCGTTGCAACCTGCAATGCCTTGATAGCCTTATTTGGTGCATTAATAATCGGAGTAATTAAATGTGGCAAATCCTCGTAAGGAGCAAATTCTACTTGCTTTGGATCTATCATCATGAGTTTGAGGCTATCTGGATCATTGCGATATAAAAGTGAAAGAATAATGGCATTTACTCCCACTGATTTCCCACTGCCTGTTGTTCCTGCAACAAGCAAATGTGGCAATTTCGCAAGATTAGCTACAATTGGCATGCCACTAATATCTTTGCCAAGAGCAATAGTAAGCATATCTTTTGATTCTAAAAATGCGTCTGATTGTAAAATTTCACGCAGATATATTGTCTCAACTTTGCTATTTGGTATTTGTATCCCAATAACATCTTTGCCTGGTATTGGTGCTTGTATTCTAATGCTTTTTGCTTTTAGAATCCTTGCTAAATCGTTTCTGTGGCTTAGGATTTTTGATACTTTTACATGCGTTTCTGGGCGAAATTCAAAGGTTGTTACAACAGGTCCTGTTAAAGTGTCAATAATATCACCACGAATTTTATGAGCATTAAAGATTTGTAGCATTTTCTCAATCTTAGAATCAAGCTCAATATCTTGAATGCTATCTTGCTCTACTGGCTCTTGCAGGAGTTTTAAAGGCGGTAAAATAAAAGGCGGTAAGTCCTCTTTTTGTGTATTTTTTACTATATTTGTATCATGGCTTGCAAGCAACATATTGCTTTCTTGCTTTGCTTCTTCTTTTTTTTGTGCTATTTGCCTTATAATCATATCTTCTGGGTTTATAGATTCTGTTATAGTTTTTTCTTGAAATATTTTTTCTTGCTGATTAGATTCTATAAAACTTTGTTTTGTGAGATCATTATTTGGCTGCGTATAATCTTTTATTAAGATTTTATTATCGTTTATAGAATCTTTATTAGTATTTGAGTTAGCATATATATCATTTTCTTTTTGTAAAGCTAGATTTTGTGTATTTGTTTGCTGCATGCTAGGGTATGATTGATTGAAATTCTCTTTAATGTTATAATCATGTTTATAGTGTGTTTGCATGCCTTGTTGCGATTTTATATTAAAATCATAATTTTGCGCTTGCATATTGGTTGGGTAATGAAGGTTTGTATGAATTGGTGGTTGCGTATAGCTTGCTTGAGTTATGGTATGTGGGGTGTGGTTTATGGTTGTAATATATGGGTTTGTTATAGAATCTTGTTCCATAGAAACATCTAGTTTTATTGTGAATTCTTGTGTATTTTGTTTCTCTTTTGTTTGGCTATTTGTGTGTGCTAAATTGGATTGCAAATCATTTTGTAGCTCTATTTGCGTGCTTTGCAAATTATTTATTTCTTTAGATTCTGTGTTATTAGAATCTTTATAGGTATTGTTTGCTAAATTTATGTCTTGTATTTGTGGATTTTGCTGCATGGAATCTTGTTTATAAATGGTGTAATCATCTTGGTTTTGTGCTGGTTTGATTGTGATTATTACCTCTTGTTTTTGCATTGTTTGATTATCTTGCTCTTGAATATTTTCTGTAATATCAAAATCTCTATCCTCTTTTAATATATCATTTGAAATAGTAGAATCTTTAGATTCCATATCATTTTCTTTTTCTGTATCTGTATTTAATCGCAATTCCTCTGGCATATCATTTATAGCCATATCGCTTGTAGTTTCATCATATAATGGCGGTATTGTTATGGTTGAAATAGATTCTATTGTATCATCAATTGTGCTATTATTTGTTAAATCCATAGAATCTAATGGTGCTACAAGCACGGGATTATCAGTCATATTCTCTGTAAATGTATCTTGCAAGCCCTCTTTTATTGTTATAGATTCTATAGATTCCATAGAATCTGCTGCAACTTCTCTTGGTGCTTGCTCTAAATTTTCTTTTTCATCATAAATATTTTGTTCTATTTGCTCTATTGTATCATCTATATTTATTTGCTCTGTGTTTAGATTCTGTGTGGTTTGTGTATTTCTAGATTGAATTAAATCTTTTTGTATAGAATCTTTTTGCTCTAGATATTGGCTATCTTTAGAGGTTTGATTAATATCTTTTTGAGTGAAACTCATATCAAGCGTTTTATAGCTTGCATGAAGTGGCATTTGCTGTGTTTGATTTTTTTCTTGCGAATTTATTTGCCATTGTGTTTGTTTATTTTCTATCTCGTAATTTTGCATTTCTGTTGTATTATTTATGCTTTGCTTAGAATCTTGAATTGGCTTTATTTGTATTTCAGAATCTTTTTTAGTAGAATCTTGTGCTTGCTTCATTATTGATACTTCTGCTGTAATCTCTTGTGGCAAGGCTTCTGTGTTTGGTGTAGCTACTTCTTTTATTGTGAAACTTTCTGCTGTTTTGTTGCTTATTTGTATGGAATCTTTTGTTTTTGACTTTATGAGATTTGTAGTTTTTGTTTCTCTTTGCAATGGTTTATCTGTAAGCCACCAGTCATCAATTGTAGGCAATGTTTTAGGGTTCTTGGTTTTAGCAAAGCTCTCAAGCGGATTTGTTTCACTAGTATCTGGTTTTATGCGAAAAGTCATAGGCTCATCTGCGTATGATGTGTGGGGTTGTTGGTTTTGCTTTGGATATGGATTTGCCTTTTGAAAACGTTTCAATAAGTCTTCCTCATTATTGCGTATTTGAGTGCGTGGAGTATGAGAAATGGTATTTATATCTCTCTCATTATATTGTTGATATGATAGAGTGCTTTGTGTTTGAGTGGTGTTAGGTCGCACTTGGATATTAAAGCTATCTTTAGAATCTTGTTTTGTTGTATTTGATTGCATTTCAGATTGATTTGATTCTGTATTATTTTCAATATTGATTTGCGATATTTGTGCCTTTGTATGATTGTTTTCTAAATCTTGTTGCAATAAATTTTCTTGATTGAAATTATATTCATCAAGTGGTCTTTCTATAAGTGGCTCATCATCTACAAATTTACTTTTTGTTGTGGTAGCTCTCTCACTTAGCTCTTGATTTACCATTTTTTTATTGGCTCTTTGAATGTAATCTAGACTTAAGTCAGAATATTTATACTTAACTTTGTCAAATGCTTTTTTCAATATAGTGCTAAGTGATTGCAATGCCATTTGTAATGTTCCTCCAAGATATTGAAAAAGAAAGGTTGCTGTACGTTCTGCAATAAGTAATAAAGATATACTAATAACAATAAATGTTAATATTGCAAAGCCAAATAAGCCAATATATGGCACTAGCAATGATTGCAAGTAATTACCAAATTGTCCGCTATGAAAAATAAGTGATTGCAACATAAGCATACCAACAAAGAGCAGCAAATAAGCAAAGGTAAGCTGTATTTTGCGAAAAGAATAGCTAGTATCATCATGGAGACGATAAATAGGTAGCAATAGCAATGGTAGATAAATATAAGAAACATAGCCAAACATGCCACGATTAAAGTTTGCAAAGCTATTGCCAAAACCACCTATTTTAAAGAAGCTATTAGTCAATGTAGCACCGCTTAACGCCAAATCTGGAGAGGTGTAGCCAAAAATAGTTGCTAACCATAAATAAAGCACAAAACAACTAATAAATACAAATATATAGATTTTTTTTATGTGAAATCCTTGTTGCAAAATGTAAATTTTCTGTTAAAATTATAACAATTTTTTTTATTTTATTGATTTACGATTTATAATAAGGAGTTTTGATGCACGGCAAAATCACACGTTATACTGCTACGACAGGTTCTGGTGTTATCATGAATGCGTCAAAAAAGATTTTTGAACTCAAAAAAGACAGCTGGCATGATGGTAGGAATCGCCCCGCAGTTGGAATGTATGTTGAGTTTAGAACAAATGATGGTGGCATACAAGTAACTGACGCACGTGCTTCAAAATATCAATCGTTTCCTCCAGATGCACTAATTAGAGAAATAGATTTTTGGAAAAGCAATACTGATGAAGAGTTGCAAAATAAAGAAGCTGAATTAAGAGCAAAAGAAGTGCAAAAGATTTTCGCACAAACAAATTATTTGAAATTGACAGAAATTGAGATTAATCGCAGCGTGCAAGATTGCATTAGAGAGTTTTTTGGAGCAGAACTTAGAAGTGTTGAGTTTTTAAAAGAAGTGGATTTAGCTTCACTCACGCCGCTTATTAATTTTTCCATTAGCAAAAGATTCTTAAATAAAGCTTTAGACCATTTAATATTTTCTGATAGAAAGTTAAATATAGATATGTTTGCAGAATATCATTCAAGGCTTGGAACATTAGAATATTCACACAACTTTTTTACAAAAAATGAGCTTAATCCTGAACGCGTATTTGAAGAGGCTTTTCTTGAATATCAGTTTAACTACAAAGGGGCAGTGCGTGCGGCAAATGGGATTAAAGAGCGTATTATGCAGTTGCAAAATAAAATACGCACAACCGCACATGATCTTAAGATACTATACAAAAGGCTTGAGGCAAAAAGAGGCGATGAAAACGAGATAAAAGAAAAAATAGCAAGAATGCGTGCAAATTCAGATAAAGCACACGAGGAAACAAAAACTCTAACAAAGGCACATGAGAATCTTGAAGGATTATGTAAAAGCTTTGCAGAAAAGAATCTTAAAATTTTTGAGGCAGTATTTAGAAAAACCATTAACATGCTACGCGAGAAAACAGAAGAGGCTTTAAATGTTACTGCTACGCAGCTTGATAATCAAATTTGGGAACTTGGTATGAAATCAGTTTCAATACGAAATGTGTTTTTCAAGCATGATATTAATGAGCCATATTGCATGATGACATTTTTAGGTCAAACAATAAAAAAACTTGATAAAGGTAAAATTACAGCTGCTAACGAACAAGCTATGTATAAATATTATACAAATCATCAAACAAAGTTTGTCAAAAAATTCCTTATTCTAACAAATCAGCCAAAAGTAGAAGTCAATGTGAAAATTGACATTATGAGTCAAAGCAAAAATAACAATGTAGTAATTGCTAAAAAAGATTCACAATTCTTTGTTGCAGTTAATAAAGAGAAGTTTGAGGGTATCTATATTGATACAACAGGTTTAGATAAAACTGCCCTGCAACGCATTCTTGCTGATACTAAAGAATCTAAATATAATAAAGAGGCTAATATTTCATTAATCACAAAAGAGCAAATCGCATCCATGAAAGAATAGTGAAAGAGCATATCATAAAATAAAATTAGCTATAAAACCACTAATAGCAATATTTTAAAAACACAATAAAATGAAATATTTAAGTTAAAACAATTATAAACAAGAAGTCTGCCTATTATTTGTGGTATGGGTATGTAGTTTAAAATAAAGCTAAATTAAAGGTATAAGATTTGTTGCCGCATTTTTTAAAAAATGTAGAAATTAATAATGGATTTGATTTGCTTGTTATTTTACGCAAGCATTATAATGTTGGTGATAGGCAAAGTTGGTGGTGGCCTAGTTTTTTTTCATTGAGAATTGAAAATGGCATTGAAGTAGAGGGAGCAAGGCAAATACAAGCAGATTTAAGTCTATGTTTTGCTGCTATTTTGGGACAAAATACAAAATATACCCATGCCGCAAACGCACTAAATAATCTCTATAATTTTTTCTATAACACAATAGAGAAAAAACCAAATGATAGCATTTCATTATATATGCAATATCCACAACCGCAATTAACGCTAATAGCCCAACCTAGCTATCAAGATTCTATACTACACAATCTTGCAAATCAAACTCAAGAAACTATTATTCCACTAATTAGAATTGCTGGTTTTTACAAGCAAAAGGCAATTAGGTTAATCACTTTAGCACAAAATATTATAAGCGATTTTGGCACTTTTTCTGAATTTGCCCTAAATGTTACACAAGAATGGCTTTTAGAGCAAAAAGGTATTGGCAGAGAGAGTGCTTCAAGTATTTTAAATTATGCACTAAAACGCGAAGAAATGGTAGTTGATAGCTATACACAACGTCTATTGGCTCATTGTGGTATAATCTTTGATGATTATGATTGCATACAAAGCTTTCTAACCACAGATTTGGGGCAAGCACAAGCATTATATGATTCTATGCCACTCGCACAAATTATGGCACGTTTGCATGGGAAAATTGTTGAGTTAAATAAACAATATCGCCTACCAAAAATATCAAATTAAAATAAAATTTTTATTACTAGTTAAAAATATTAAATTAAGTCTTTTTTGTGAATTAAGTCTCTATAAAATAAAATCAATAAGAAATATATAGGCTATTTAAAAGAAAGTAGCAAAAAAATCAAATAGCAACATAATAGCAATTTTTAAGTAAAAACCAAAAATAACAGAAATATTGTAGCAAGCATTTTATGCTATTTTTATGATAGAATAGCATTATTATATGCAATTTGAGGAGGATAATATGGCAGCATTACAAAAGTTGGAAAATATTGAGGAGAAATTGCAAAGCCGATTGCAATCCCTAACAAATATGCAAAAAACCACAACATTACAAGGCGAAGAAACAAAAGCATGGATAAAGCAACAGCTACAATTAATTGGCGTCCCAAGTCAAATGCTTGATACATGTGTAGAGATTCTGGAATATATGGGTGATTTAAAGGTGGTGTGGCTGCATTTGCAAGAATGCACAGGTTGTAGCGAGAGTTTGCTTAGAACTGAAACGCCTCGCTTTGAGACAATGATTTTTGATTTGTTTAAAGTTGTTTATCATGATTTAATAATGTCGCCAAGCGGGCATGGTGCAGTAGCATGTCTAGAGCATGCAAATGCACATGAAAAATATGTTTTGCTTGTTGAGGGAAGTGTGCCTATGGGCTTTGCTAAAGACTATATTACAATTGGTAATAGAAATGGATATGATGAGGTATCGCATTTCATACATAATGCAGAAGCCGTATTTGCTGTTGGAACATGCTCTAGTTTTGGAGGGATTCAGAGTGCTTATCCAAATCCTACAAACGGACATGCTTTAAGTGAGCTTTTTGATTGTGAAATTATTAACATTCCTGGTTGTCCCCCAAGTGATAAAAACATTGTAGCAACTCTATTATATTATTATATTTTTGGAGAAGCACCAAAACTAGATTCCCTTAAAAGACCTTTGTGGGCATATAGCAAAAGCGTTCATGATTTATGTGAGCGTAAAAGCTTTTTTATGTCTGGTGATTTTGTAGAATCTTTTGAAGATCCAAATATGAAAAATGGCTATTGCTTATATAAAGTTGGCTGCAAAGGTCCATATACCTATAATAATTGCCCAAAAGTAAAATTTAATGCTAAAACAAGCTGGCCCGTTCAAGGCGGTCATGGATGTATTGGTTGCAGTGAGCCAAATTTTTGGGATAATTTTGGCAATATTGAAAAGCCACTTAGTAATTCAAGTTTCCTTATGCTTAATCAGAGATTCATGCCAAAGTCAATCCCATTGACAATAAAAAAAATCACAACAACTATAGAATCTAAAGAAGATTATATGCAGTTTGCTTGCACTCTTGATGCTGAAACAAGCGTATTTATAAACCTAAAATCACAAAATAATCAAGTTATATTGCATACACAAAATACTTGTAACAAGCTATTATTATCCCCTTTTGCCATAAATCCAAAGCTAATATTGCAAGCCTATGAAAGTAAAAATAAACAGGGCAAAAGACTATATGCAAACTATCAAAATGCGTTTAAAGATAGATATAATTCATTAATGCAGCTTTGTGATACAGAGGCAGTTAGCACAAATATTGTTGATTTATGTAGAACTTTTATGCTTATCATAGATGATGTTTCTTCATACACAAAATTACAATTAGATTCTATAAATGAGTGGTTAAATGATACAAGTAAGCAAGATTTGCTCCCCAAAACTCTTCATAACTCACATATTTTACAGCTTGCAAAGGACTTTAAATTTCCTTATGAAAGTGAGTTAGGATTTAAATTTAAATGCGAAGATTCTAACTTTAGTGTTGATTATGCAAAGGCATTATCAATTGCTTTGTCCTATCGTATCGGAGGGCTAGATTCACACGGGATTGCATATAGTATTATGTGTGGTATAGCAAATGCCATGCTTGAAATGTTGAGCGATAAAGCAAGTAATACTTTTGTTTTACAAGGCGATGTATTTTTATTGCCTTTTATTCAACAGATTTTTACAAAACAATTGCAAGGCAAAAAAATAATAGTGCTTACACATTAGGTTTTAATATTGCATATTGAGGTATTGTAAAATTACTTCAGTATGCCTATCTTTTTGTGTAAAAATAATATTGCAAGACTGATCTAGTATATTATTTCGATATAAAATCCATAGTCTTTTAGCATTGCTATCATTCTGCCACAATATAGTTGTTTTGCTATTTTGCTTTATTGTTTCTTTGTTTTTGTTTGGGAGAGTATCTTGCAGAAAGCTTGCAATAGGTAGTGTCTTTATAATCTCATAACTTGATTGTATATTTTTATTTTGTATAAAATATTTTTTTGCCCCACTGCTTTTATCGCATGTAAATGGTAAATCTTTTATAAGCTCACCTTTAAACCTACCATTATCTAATGCACCAAAAGGCAAACTTCTATCAGGCGGATAAGCACAAAAGTCAATATAAGATAGCCCACTTTTAGAATCTTTTTGCATTTTAAAGGTTTCATAACTCTGTGCAAATGCCTCTTTAAAAAATGTCTCATAATTTTTTATCATTAATTTTGAGTGTTTAGAATCTAGCTCTTTTGCAATACATAATAATGCAAATAAAAAAAATATACTATAAATTTTCATAGCAAACCTCCAAATATTTATGATTATATATTTATTAGCTAAAACCATAAAGCCCATTAAGGAGTTATAATTGATTTTATCTATCTATTCTAGAAAAAATATTTTAGAATTATGCTTAAATTGCATAATATGGATAGCCACTATTCATAGTGTTTTAAAAAGTTTTGTAAAAAAGATTCTATATTTTGCTGAAGTGATTTTAAATCCTCTGTATTGTTTATAATAAAATCACTTTGTTTCTTTTTTGTCTCAATGTCAATTTGAGAATCTATTCGATTTATTGCCTCTTGCATGCTTAAGTTATTCCTTTTTTGTATTCTTTGTATCTGCATGTCTCTTGTAGCATATACACAAACAACAAAGCGAGCAGGGTATTTATAAGCGCTCTCAAAATATAGTGGAATGTCAATAAAAAATGGACTTTTCTTTGCCTCTAATTTATCACATTCCTCTATAATATTTTGTCGAATGATTGGGTGCAAAATAGATTCTAATTTTATCCTTTTAATAGAATCTTGAAATACAATATTACCAAGCTTTGAGCGATCAATGCAATAAGGTTTATCTGTAGTTAAAATGCTATCACCAAATTCATCTACAACCCTATCTTTAGCTATATCTAGTGCTTTATGGGAAATTTCATCAGCGTCTATGATTCTAAAGCCTTGTAAAGACAAAAGCCTTGCTGTTGTGCTTTTTCCGCAGCCTATGCCACCTGTAAGTATATTTGCATACATGCTATACCTTTTTTGTTATATATGAAAATGGACGCAAAGTCCTTCTTTTTTGGTTCGTTTTGTAAAAAATTCTACTTTTGTGTTGTGAATTTTGGCAATCTCTTTAACAATAAAAAGACCTAATCCAAGAGAATGGCTTCCCTGTTTTGCTTCACTGCCTTGATAATATTTCTTTGTTAGGCTAGCTAGCTCATTCTTTGCTACACCACTGCCATCATCAATAATTGCAATATAATTTTCCTTAATCTGAACTACAACTTGTGTATTTGCATATTTTAATGCGTTGTAAATCAAGTTATTTAACACCTGCTCAATCAAGATTCTATCTGCAAATATCAATCGATTTTTACCCTCTAAAATAATCTTTTTATCTTGATAAACTGCTTTTAATAAATAATTGTGAAAGCCCTCAATCACTTCTTCGCAAAGCAATCTAATATCAAAATTTTCCATTTTAATCGCAATTACATTATGCTCTAAACTCTCACTTAAAGTAAGCTTATTTAAAAGTGCATTAATCTTTTTGCTATAAATCATAATGCGATGTAAAAGTTTGTCGTGCATATCTCTATCCATTTCTTTGTGAATCATGATAGTCTCAATGCTTGCTTGAATGATACTTAGTGGATTTTTAATTTCATGAGATATGCTTGCTAGAAGTTGTGTATTTTGTATATTTTTTTCATGTAACTTTTTAGTGCGTTTTTGGATTCTATTTTGCTGCTTTTGCATAGCCTCACTTAATGCTTTTAGCTCACTTACATAAGGATTATTTTCTTTTTTTAGTATTTTAAAATTAATGGATTGAAATTGTTTTTCTTTTAATGCTTTTAGCACTTTCTTTGTTGATTCTATTAGATAGTAATCTTTGCTATGATTATTACGCAAGAAATATCCAAGCACGACCAGCAAGCCAAGCATATTGCATATTAATGCAATGCTTGTAAAATCAAATAAAAGCATAATAAGGGCAACTATAAAGAAAACACCGCAAATTAACATAATTTATAGCCTTCATTACGCACAGATTTAATTTTTACATCTTTAGTTTCTTTTTCTATTTTTTTACGCAATCTTTTTATCCCCACATTAACGCTATTTTCATGATAGCCATCTTTATTCCCCCAAGCATGCTCCAGCAAAAAATCTCTACTTAATGCCTTGCCTGCATTTTGTATAAAACACTGCATAATACGCGTTTCAAGCGGGCTTAACTGAATATTAATATCCTCTATGGAAAGCTCTTTTGCATTAACCTCAAGTGTAATATTTTTATATTTAAGAATAGAACGCATATCCTCTTTTTTGTATCTGCGTAAAACAGCTTGTATTCTTGCTACAAGCTCATCAAAGTTAAAAGGCTTTGTTACATAATCATCTGCATAATGCAAGCCCTTAACTCTCTCCATAGGAAGCGACATAGCACTCACAATAATAAATGGTATATCATATCCTAAGTCTTTTATCTCCTTGATAAAGTCAAGTCCATCTTCAACTATAAGATTTCTATCCACAATAATAAGTGCTATATGCTCTTTTTTTAAGAATCTCTTTGCCATAGTGGTATTTAGACAACCAATTACTTCATATCCACTATCATTTAACGCAGAATTTAAATTCAGCTCAATCAAATCAAGTAAATCCTCTTCGTCATCAATACACAAAATGACCTCATTCATTGATATCCTTTCTTGCAGAATAGTTAAAATTGTCTTTGATTCTATCTTTTTTTTAATAATATGCAAAACGCTTTTATATATCCTTTTGTTATAAAATTTTAGTTCAGAATTAATATTATTGTAAGATTTAGCTTTGTTTTTTGCTGCTTTTATTTAAGAAACATATACAAACACTTTACCCATACCCACGCTCTGTGAGCCTTGCCCGGGGAAGATAAACGCATATTTCATTTGGATTCCTTTATGAATGGTATTTGATAAAAGGGCGCGATTGTAGCATTATTTTGCTTTATTTGTTCTATGGAAGTGGGCGGTTTTTGGATTTTGTATTGTTAATGTATGCTTTAGATTCTGTGTGATTTCAAGGGGGCGGCTGTGGCTTTTTGGTATCATATAGAATCTCTGCCTATCTATAAAATCCTCCACTTTTTATATATCCACACTATGAGTTGTGAGAATCTAAATAATGTCGTATAAATGGTGTGTAAAGTGGGTGGTGTGAGCTAATATAAGTGAAATAATATAAAAAGTTAGCTAAACAAGAAGCCTAGATTCTTTATTAGAGAATCTAGGGTGGGGAGAGTGTCCCCCGCTAAGTTTTTCTATGCAAAAAGTGGGGCAATAGCAAATCCCAATGCCACAGCAACCACAATCGCAATAATACCCGGCACAATAAAGCTGTGATTAAACACAAACTTGCCTATGCGTGTGGAGCCTGTATCGTCCATTTGCACCGCGCCTAGCAGCGTGGGATAGGTAGGCAGCACAAAGAGTGCAGACACCGCCGCAAAGCTTGCCACAATGATATAGGCAGAATCCGCATTCGCCGCTGTAATGCCTAGCGCGCCTATGACTACGGGCATAATCGCCTTTGCCGTGGCAGCTTGTGAATACAAAAGCATACTTGCAAAGAACAACGCCACCGCTAAAAGTGCGGGATAGCCGCCAGCCTCGGGATTAACCAGCTTGCCCGCTAGCTCGCCTATCTCTGCCTTATAGCCATCTACAAAGGTATTGCCTAGCCACGCTACGCCTAGCACGCACACGCACGCCGTCATTCCCGCCTTGAAAGTGCTTGCCTCAAGCAGTTTGCCGCTCTCCACCTTGCAGAAAATCACAATAAAGGTCGCAATCAGCAGCATAAAGCTCATAATCGCCCCATCGCGCGGCAATCGCACAGGGTCAATGTAGCTTTTCACCATACTTGAGAGGCTCGCTAGCGCGCCGTCTTTTTCAGCAAAGCCTGTGAGGATAGAATCTAGATTCTTATGTAGCTCGCCTAGCTTAGATTCTGCGAGCTTTTGCGCTTCGCTTGAGGGCAGGGCGGATAGCTCGCTATGGGCTTGCGCTATTGCTGCCTCAAGATTGTGCGCTTCTGTGCCTTTGGGGTTTGCCTTGATCGCTGCTTGTGCTTTGAGATAGGCTTCCTTGATAGAATCTAGAGGCTTTGCAATCTGCTCTTTTGCTTGAGCGGCTTGTGCTTTATCCTTTATCTCAAGCTTTGCAATCGCGGCAGATTTTATAGAATCTAGCTCCTTATCCACATACACGGGGATATTTTTACTCACATACTCAAGCATAGGCTTACGCACGACATCAGAGATAGAAGTGGCATAGATCACCACGCCAAGCACGCCAATGAGGAAGATCCCCACACTAAGCTTCGCGCCCTTCCTAAGCTCTATGTGCTGCGCGCCAGCAGAGGGCTTGACTAGCCCAGCTTTAAGCCGCTCTTGATACACGGGGTCTTTGCTTAAATCAAGTGGGAAAAATTTACTCACCACAAAGGCAGTAATCATACACGCCGCATAAGTGGTGATAAGCCACACTAAAAGCAGGGTAGGGTAGCTCCAGCCTAGCGGCTCTAGCACGCCCGTCATATACACCACCGCTGCGCTCACAGGGCTTGCGGTAATGGCGATTTGTGAAGCGACCACGGCGATTGAGAGTGGGGCAGAGGGCTTGATGTTTTGCTCCTTTGCCACCTCTACAATCACAGGGATCATAGAAAACGCCGTATGCCCCGTGCCAGCGAGGAAGGTGAGGAAGTAGGTAACGGTGGGGGCTAGGTAGTTGATATACTTTGGATTTTTTCTCAAAATCTTTTCTGCCACCTGCACCATATAGTCAAGCCCGCCAGCAAGCTGCATAGCGGCAATGGCAGCGATCACAGACATAATGATGAGAATCACATCCCAAGGCACAGCACCGGGCTTCATACCAAGCACGAGGCAGAGCACCACCACGCCAAATCCACCGGCATAGCCTATCGCCATACCGCCAAGCCGAATACCCATAAAAATCGCGCCAAGCAAAACGGCGACTTGTAAGATGATTAAGATTGAGGATAATTCCATTGTGTGTCCTTCAAAAGTAAGATAAATGCGATAGGACCTAAGCCTATGCAAGCCCAAGAAACTAAAAGAAACTAAAAGCTTAGAATCTAAAAGTCCAAGAAACTTAAAGAATCTAAGAAACTTAAGTTTCTAAAAGTCTAAAAATCCAAGAAGTTAAAAATCATACTAAATCCGCCTGCCTTTGCCCTGCTTAGATTCTGTGTTGAGAATCTACATTTCTAGGATTCTTTGAGAATCTTTGAGAATCTTTGAGAATCTTTGAGAATCTTTGAGAATCTTT
>X347_Brown_Bear__coassemble_1312_pt1 | contig 72037 bp, 70 predicted proteins | sample X347_Brown_Bear__metabat2_high_PE_010 | metagenome-assembled genome bin X347_Brown_Bear | reverse complement strand
GTTTTTGGTGTAAATTAAAGTTTAAGTATAGAAAAATGTTTGCTAGATTCTATCTGTTGATTATGGATTGCTTCACTTTGTTCGCAATGACAGAAAAGGGCTTGGATTACTTTGGCTTTTTAGCCTCGCAATGACGAAATAAAAACACATAATACCTAAGAATCTACATTATTAGATTCTATTTGCAATAGAGAGTGGAAAGCTTTGGTCGCTTCACTTTAATGTTATGGATTGCTTCGTCAGCCTGCGGTTTCCTCGCAATGACAGATTGGTTACATTGTCATTAAATGATTCTATCTCTATAATCGTCATTAAAGGATTCTGGATTTTATAGAATCATTATAATTGTAATTTAAAGATTCCATATTATTTGTTTCTGCCTTTTTGTTATTGTTAGATTCTGTATTGCTAGAATCACTATAATTGTCATGAGCTAGCCTTGTCGTTAGGCAAGGCGTGGCAATCCACTTGTTTAGATTCTATCGTATTAATGTTATAGATTGCTTCGCTTACGCTAGCTCATGACGATAGGCTAGATTCTGAAACAAGTTTAGAATCTTTTGGATTAGATTCTAAAAATTTAAATTTAGAATCCGAAAAGTAACAAAAAATTTAGATTCTATTTTTTTGGTAGGGACTTGGCTTTTGGGATTTAGTTTTTACTATATAGCTATTATATAATTTTGCATTAGCCGTATAGTTCAAAAAGGAGATTAACTCCCCACACAAAATAATTTTACAAGTGGGATTCTAGCTCATTATTCTTTTTTTCTTTTCGCTCATTTCGTCAATATATTGATTGTAAAGTTTAATGTTTTCTTGCATTTTTGGTAGTGCATTTATCTTAAAGTTTTGTGTATCTTCCATTGCAGACATTACATCGTTAAACGCATTTTTTAATTTATCCATATCTAGCATTGCATTTGCTGCACCTTCTTGTATAGCCACACCTTGCTGTTTTAGTTTTTCTCCTGTTTGTGCGATTAGCTCACTTGTTTGGGTATTTATATCTTTTACAGCTTGCAAAACGCGTTGCTGCTGGTTAAGCCCTTGTGTTGTGATAATGGCAACATTTAGTGCATTAAGGGTTACGCTTTTTGTCCTATCTACGCTATTTGCAAGCTCTTTGTTATTGTTTATTATTGTTTTTAATGCAATTTCTCCTTGCGTATGCACTATAATTTGCTGCTGAAAATCTGTGATTTTTTGCTTTAGTGGGAATAGAATCTGATTTTGTATTTCTAGCCTTTTTTCTGGGGTTAATTCTTTTTCTGTGGCATAAACAACCTGCATAGAATCTGTATTGCTATTTGTCTCACTAGTATGTGTTTTATCCAATAGGGCTTGGGTGTTTTGTGTTGTTGCTTGATTTGCTAATAAAGATTCTATAAAATCATTTGCTTCTATGGCAAGTTTTAGTTGATCTTTTATCCTTGCTGTAAGCTCGGCATTTTTTGTAGCCTCTATTTCCAATGCTACATTATCTCGCAATAGAGTTTGCTTGCTTTCCTCAAGCTCTTTTATGATTGAATCAAGTAATGATTGGTTTTCTTGAAATTTTTGTAGATACTTTTTCATAAAATTTTTGCCAAAAAGCTTATCAAAAAACGATAATTTAAAATTATTTGGATTAATATTATTTACAGCGTTTTTCAATGATGCTAGTGCATTATATACGGGTTTGTCTTCAGCTTCAAAATTTGCAAGATTCCCACGCACCATTTGACTTATTTGCATGCTTTCATTTGTCTCTTGTGCGGCAAATCTATCTACCATATCTCGATTTATCGCATTATTGTTAATTGCAGCATTTAGATCACTTAGCAGTGTGTTTGTTTTTGACATTGTATCTCCTTTATTTTACAATAGAGTGCAATTTCACTTCAATCTTTAACGCAAGTTTTGTGTGGTTATGCTTTGCTATTTTGTTGTGTGAAATTAGGCAAATTATAGCAATGCTTTATTAATGTGTTGCTTTGCTAATATCCATCATTTATGTGTAATTTTTATCTTTGTTTGTTTGTGTTGTTTAAATATTTGCTTTTTGTTTGTTTTAAATGAATAGCATTCCGAAATATTTTTTAAGGAGATCGCCATGAATAATGTGAATATAAACTACGGGGGGGGGGGCAATACCTCTGTAATAATGCAGATTATATTTTAACCACTAAGAAACTGCCCACAAGACGTGGAGTTATGTGGCTTGGGCAAACTTGTAATTTAAACTGCTACTTTTGTTATTTTGCTGAACGCATTGCTAATAAAAATCACCCCGAACACCCATTTTTTTCTCTTGATAAGGCAAAGGAGATTTGCAGAATCTTTGTCGATGATTTTAACTGCAATAACATAGATATTCAAGGTGGAGAGCCAACAATATATCCGCATATTTTTGACTTATTAAAATATTGCAATCAAATAGGGCTAAAACCATCTCTTATTACAAACCTTATTTCTTTAGCGAAATTTGAACATGCTGCTAAATTTAAAGAAGCTGGAATTTATGATTTTCTATGTTCTCTACATGGCATAGGAAGCACTTATGATAAGATTGTTGGCAGAAAAGGTGGATTTGAAAAGCAGATAAAGGCACTTGAGAATCTACAATCTCTTGAGATTCCCATTCGTGCAAATTGCGTTTTAACTAATGAAGTGATAGATGAGTTATCACAAGTTACTGACTTGTGTATTAAATATAAGGCAAGGGTGGTAAATTTTTTAGGTTACAATAATGCTGGTGATCAAAAAAGATTAAGAGATACTTGCAATATTCCATATTACGATATTATAGGGCAGAAGCTAACGCCATGTATTGATAGATTGGAATCTCATGGTATAGAAGTTAATCTAAGATTCTTGCCATTTTGCGTTGTAGAAGAAAGGCACAGAAAAAATATTGCAAATAGCCTGCAAATGATATATGACTTGCATGAATGGGAGAGAAGCTCTAGAATCTGGATAGAAAGACCAGCTCAACGCGTAGCAAAAATGGCTACTGAACAACCATTAGTTCAAAGATTTTTTACTCGTCAAAAATGGAGAATAGCAAGGAAGCAAAAAAGCCTTGATTATCTATATAGGACGATAGTGCCATATATTAGCTTTGATGCAAAATACGCACAAATACAACCTTATCAAGAAAAAATTTTAAATAAATTCCGTTTTTATACACCAAATACAGAAAATATAGAATCTTTAAGTAAATTAGAGCATTTCTATCTTGAGCAACATCAATTAGCATACGATCATTCTAAAGAAAAAGTAAAGCCAAAACGTTGTCAAAGCTGCCAAATTAAATTTATTTGCGATGGGTTTCATTGTGATTTTATTGAGGAATTTGGACAGAGTGCAATTAAGCCAATACTTCTAAATGAAGAGGTAAAAGACCCTAAATATTATTCTAAACTGCAGTATAAAGTTGTTGAAAAGCAAGAGTGGGATTGGTTCTTTAATGATTCTGAAAGAGTTGAAGTAGAGCGGGCTTTGCGGGAGTTTCTTGCGGGGAATAAAGATGAAACTGCCGCAGGTTGAGGTTATTGTCTCACTTTATAATTATGCTAAATATATACAAGAATGCCTTGATTCTATATTGAAACAGGATTATTTGCATATTATAATTCATGTTGTTGATGATGGTAGTAGCGATAATGGGGCAAAGATTGTGCAACAATATTGCAATTTGCATAGTAACATTAAGCTAACTACAAAGGAAAATGGCGGGCAACTTAGTGCGTTTAATGCGGGATTTATGGGACTTCATAGGCAAAGTGAAATTGTATTTTTTCTCGATGCAGATGATTATATGTCTGAAGGCTACATTAAAAAAGCAGTTAGTGCTTTTATGGATAGTGAATGCGATATGCTTTTTTGTGATTTAAGGATTCTAGAAAATGGAAATATAATTGATGGTGAGCCTAGTGTTTTGCCTCATGGGGATTTGGGTTTTGCCATATTTGATACTTATTTTAATGGTTCATATTATGGAAATTCTACCTCTACAATAGCATGCAACACGCGTATTTTGCGTAGAATCTTGCCACTATCATTAGAGGAGGAGTGGAGAATACGCGCTGATGATTGCATTATTTATGGTGCCGCACTTGTTGGAGCAAAAATATTTCACCTAGATTTTAAAGGTATTTATTATCGCATACATAGCAGTAATAATCATTGCGGTAAGCTTTTTAATGCAAAGTATGAGTTTCAACGTAGTCTTAGTGTGCAGAAGCTATTTCATACATTAATGGATAGACATAAGATTACTCTTAGTTATGATTTATTTTGCCAAGAGCTTTCTTCAAAGCCAAATAGCTTGCTTGTGCGTTATAAAAAAATGATACGTTCTACTGATTTTAAATTTTTTCAGAAATGGCGAGCATATAAAATTCTTAGAAAGAAATTAAAGAGGGTGTGATTATGTTAAAGCAATATCTTTATAAAATACTAATCTTTTTGAGACTTAAAAAGAAAAAAGAGAAGTCGCCATACAATTTTATTGACATTGGCTACAACTTTGCGGATAGCTTTAAAAACTTGATTTTTAGTGAAAATATTAATCCTAGAATACAAAAACTCAAAAATGGTTTAGATTTAGCTAGTTGTCAAATTATTGATGAGGTTTTAGAGAAGCTTATTTGCCTCATTCCTAGAAGCACGCAAAAAGTTTTAATTGATAAAAAGACTTTATTTTCAGAGAGAGATTTAGCACTGCAGGATAAAATTTTAAAAGATTCTAGCTGGAGTAATTATCCATTGTCAAATTATTTTATGAGCGAAGTATATTATTTTCATAATGGCATTAAACTTCTTTCGCAGCAGTATATTAATCAATATATTTTTAATAAAATAGTGATAGATGTAGGAGCGGCGAATGGGGATAGTGCCTTTTGCTTTGCTAAATATAATCCAATGCAAATTCTTAGTTTTGAGCCAAATGAGGATACCTTTAAAATATTGCAACAAAATATTATTGCATATAATTTGCCCGCAAAAGCTTTCAATATAGCACTTTCAAATCATAATAATGCAATGTTTGCTACACTAGATTCTATTATTGCAAATGAGGGGGGGGGGGGGTAATACCTAATAACATTGAAGAAAATGAAATAGAATCTAAATTTAATATAGGGCTTATAAAAATGGATATTGAAGGATGGGAGCAAAATGCTATTATTGGTGCAAAGGAGACAATAATGCTACACAAGCCAATACTACTTATTGCTATATATCATCATGCAGAGCAGTTTTTTGACATTAAAGACCTTATAGAATCTTGGGATATGGGATATTCTTTTAGAATTGTTAAGCTATCAGTTTTTCATCCAACTGATGAGATAATATTAATGGCATTGCCAACTATACAAACAAAGTTTATTTAAATGCGAAATAGTTGGTAATATTTTTAGTATAGAATCTTTTTATTTATTAGCAATTTTGTGAGTTGATAATGGTTTTTCTCATATAGATTCTATTAAAATTTATGCTTTTTGTAGCTATCATTTTTAAATATAAATAAGCTTTGATTCTATAAAAAATAGTTCTAAGTTTAATATTTGTAGTTTTTAGTTTGTTTTTACTAGATACAAAATATTTAGTGGCTTATTTGAACTAGAGTTTGTTTGCGTTTGTATTAAATTAGTCAAGCCCTTCTATCTCTGTATCTGTGCATAAAAATACATTTTTTGTTTTTAAATTTGAGTTTGCACGCAAGCAAGCGCGTAAAAATAGGTCAGCTTCCTCAAGGCTAGAGAAAATTGTAGTGGTTTCTGCAAATGTCATAACTTCATATAGATTTGTAAAAATTCCCATTTTTTCCATAAATGTCTCAAATCCGCTTACATTGTTTTTTAAACTCCTCTCATCTTTATCAAGCTTATTCATGGTGATTTTATATAGGTGAAATTCGTGCATAACCCCACGTTCTGTCCGTGCGTCAAACTTGCTACCAGGCGTTGGTAAAATCATATTTGTGCCATAAAATTCATTCGCACTTGCAACAAGCTCTTCAGGTCTTACAACCGAAAAAACCATAGGCAAATCAACTAAAAAATCTGCTTTTTTATTACTCATAATATTACTCCTAAATATACATTTTTTCTATCGTTTGCAATTATAGCAATAAAATAAAATGATTGAAATATTTTTCTTGTTTTTATAATAGAATCAGTTATTTGCAATTTTGTGGCTACATTATTTCATATTGTTTTAGGAATTAAATTTGCTTGATATTAATTGATGTTATTTAAAGGGGTTTTTTATGGTAGCTGATATGAATGTTGCAGGGATATCCCAATCTCAAGCAACACCAACAGATAGTCCAAAGCAAAAAGAGAATGAAAGTAGCACAACAACCTCATTTGCTGAAGCACTTGAAAGCAAAGGGCAAAAAGATTCTACGCAAAAAGAAGTCTCTAAAACAGATACAAAAGACACAAATAATGCAAATAATAAAAACGACACAAAAACAGACACAAAAGATTCTGAAAAAGTAGCCCAAGAAAATACGCCAAACCCCTTAACAACAAAGCCAAATAAGACACAAACAGAATCTAGTCTTGTAAAAGCACTAAAAGGCAAAGCAACAGATGAAACAGAAACTACCCAACTAGATACAACTGAAGCTAAAAGCAATGCAGAAAGCGATACAAAAAATAAAGCAAAAAAAGTAGATTCTACTTCAACGCAAAAAGATTCAAAAGCAAGTCTAGCGGAAAAAAATGATAATTCTAGCAAGACAGATTTGCTAGCAGCACAGCCACAAGAGGAAAATAACGCAGGTGAAGCAATTGATAATGAAGCACTATCCAAAAATAACACAAAATCTACAGAATCTAAAACAAGCAGTGTTGCAGAACAAAAAGATTTGCAGCTAAAAAGTTTAGGCGATGTGAAAAAAGAAGCACAAGCACGCAATTTAAATCTACAAAAAATAGAAATTGTAGAGAATAATAAAAAAACGCCAATTAATCCAGAGGATTTAATGGATAGAAGTGTGCTTGATAATAATAAAGAAAAGCTTGCTCTATCCTTGCAAGATAAGGGGCAAGCATTAAGCACATCGCTTGCAAAAATGGGGGCTAAAGAATTAAATGAGCAGGCTAAAAAAGACGCGCTTTTAGCAGAGCTTTTAAACCGCTATGACGCAAATGCAAACGCTAAAAGAAAAGCACAAAATGAAATGGATAAATTGCAATTTAAAATTGGTGATGGCGATAAATCTATGGTTATTGAACGCACAGCTATGCAGCCAAAAAATATTACAGAATCTAAATTTCGCAATGAGATAATGGAGCAAGAATTTTTAGAAGAGCTACATGATATTACAGGCGATGAGGAGTTAGGAGAACTTGTAGATGCAAATCGAGCTAAAATAGTAGCACATGTAGCACAGCAAACTACTAAGCTAGGTGGCACAAAAGATTCTCTTGTAATACAGAAAACCTATCAAGGTTGGGCTCAACAGGGTCAATTTTTAAATCCCAAAGAAATAAAAGATTCTAAGAATGTGGCTTTTGAAATGGAAGTCCAGAAGCCTTTTGATGCAATGTTGGCAGAAAACTTGAAAACAGATTCTAAGGTAAAAGAAGCAGATATATCTACCAAAACAGAAAAAAAGAATGATGAGCGACAAAAAGAAAAAGTTGATACAAAACAAGATGTAGGGGCAGTCCATACTAAACAGGAAGTAAGCATGAAAAATGCGATGGCTAGAGAGACAATGAGGAATTTTGCTAGTCAGTTTAGAGAGGAAATTTTAAATTATAAACCACCAATTACGCGCATTAATCTTGAGCTTAATCCTGCTAGTTTGGGGCAGGTTTCTATGACTGTTTCTAAAAGAGGCAAGGATTTGCAAGTAAGTATTACTTCAAATTCCAATGTTATGACAATGTTTGTCCAAAACGCACAAGAATTGCGTCAGAATCTTATGCAAATAGGCTTTAATAATCTTGATTTGAATTTTAGCTCAAATGATGGAAATGGCAGCAACACACAGCAAAATGATTCCAAAGAGCAAAAAGATGATAGTATGAAACTTCAAAGCATTGAAGAGGCTGAAACTCAAGTTCAACTTGGCAATATTCCTCAATCGCTAGAAATTTCATTGCCAGAATATGCCTAAAAGTGCGTTTGCTATAATTATTCTTTCTTTATTTATAAAATAACGCTAGAATAAAGGCTTTATCTAAAAAAGATTTCAAGGATATATATGCAAGAATATGGCAAAAGAAACAAAAGTTTTGCAAAGGCTGTTTATATAGAAGAAGCAAATTTAAAAGACTATATAATGGTTGATATGCGTGATCCAGAGGAAGTTTGTGCGGCAAGAATTAAAGGTGTCCCAAATATCAAAGAAGTGCATGCACTCTACAACCTTGCTAAAGACAATCCAGACAAAAAAATACTTATTCATTGCAAAAGGGGCGGTAGGGCTTCAGCTATGGGGAGCAAACTTGTGGAACTTGGCTGCGATAATATCTACTTTTTTGATGATACTTTTGCAAGATTCTATGAGAAATTTGAGATTGTTGGAACAGCAAAGGATTGTTTGCGGGATTTGCAATAGCTAGATTAAAGTAATAGTTGCAAATGGCTTATTTGCTTTTTATTCTAGTATTTATTTTAATTTTTGGATATAGAGAAATGAAAAAATTTAATTTTTATATGTTGTCAGGGGTTTTATCTTCGGCATTGCTTGTATGTGGCTTTGGTGTTTTGCAGGCACAAAATATTAGCGACCAAACGCATATTAGTGTGGCACAGCAAACAAAATCAGAGCAACAACCACAAAAGAAAAAGCTTACTCAAGCAGAACGAGATAGAGCATTGCAACGTTTTATGATGGCAGTAAATCTTGTTGAGAGTAGTTATGTAAGCGATGTGGATGCAAATGAAATTATAGATAAAGCTATTTCTGGAATGCTTAGCAATCTTGACGCACATTCTGCGTATTTACCACCAAAAGATTACGAGGATTTGCGTGCAAAGACTAGTGGTAGTTTTAGTGGAATTGGAATCACGGTTGGCATGAAAGATGGGGCATTAACAATTATTGCTCCGCTTGATGATACGCCGGCAAAAAAGGTTGGACTAAAAAGTGGAGATATTATTCTAAAAATTGATGATAAGCCAACGCTTGATATGAAAATAGATCAGGCAGTATCCCTTATGAAAGGCAAGAAAGGCACAAAAGTAACTCTTACTATTGTTAGAACAGGCGAAACTAAACCTCTAAAGTTTGAGATTAAACGCGATGATGTGAAAGTTCGCTCTACGCTTGTTAGTAGAATTGAGGAAACAAATTATGCTTATGTTCGTGTTGCAACTTTTGATCAGCATGTTACACGCGAGGTGAAAAAGGGGCTAAAAGAGCTTGGTAAGTTTGATGGAATTGTGCTTGATTTGCGTGGGAATCCGGGTGGTTTGCTTGATCAGGCTATTGGACTTGTAGGACTCTTTGTAAAAGATAGTGTTGTGGTTAGCGAACGAGGCAAGATAGAAAATGTAGAGCTAAAGACTTCGGGGCAAGCAGAATTCCTTAATGTGCCTCTTGTTGTGCTTGTAAATGGTGGTAGTGCTTCTGCGAGTGAGATTGTGGCGGGTGCATTGCAGGATTACAAAAGGGCTGTTGTTGTTGGAGAAAGCACTTTTGGCAAAGGCAGCGTTCAAAAAATATTCCCATTTGGTAAAGAATCTAAAGAGGCTTTAAAGCTTACCATAGCAAAATATTACTTACCAACAGGCAGAAGCATACAAGCAGTAGGTATTACTCCAGACCTTGTTGTAGCAGAATCTGAAGTGCCTATTGGTGCGGCAAACCAGCTTGAGTTTAAAGAAGCAGATTTGAAACAACACTTAAAAAATGAGCTTTTGCAAGATAAAAAGAAAGAGACTTCAAAACAAGATGTAAAAGATTCTGAAAATAAAAATATTACACAAACTATGGTTATGAAAGATATGCAATTAAAAAGTGCCATCGATGTGTTAAAGACTTGGGCAGTTATTAAGGGTTCTAAACAGGCAAAATAATTGACATAGCTGCATATTGATATAGTGAGGTAGAGTATGAAAAATGTGGTAGATAATGAAGTGCAATTTTTACAAGAAAATCTTGTTGAGGAAAATTTGCTTTATGAAGGAAAAGGGAAAAAACTTTACAAAACATCAATCAATAATACTTTATTGGCAGACTTTAAGGATGATTTAACCGCATTTAACGCACAGAAAAAAAGCAGTGAAGCGGGCAAAGGAAGCCTAAATTGTCAAATTTCAACGCAAATTTTTATGCTTTTAGAATCTAATAAGGTAGGCACACATTTTATACAAACACTGCAAGATAAATACATGCTTTGCAAGCAGCTAGAAATTATTCCTATTGAAGTTGTTGTGAGAAATATTGCCACAGGTAGCTTAAGCAAGCGTTTGGGAATTGCAGAATCTTTAGATATTAAAGAAACCCCACTTAAATCGCCACTTGTGGAATTTTACTATAAAGATGATTCTTTAAATGATCCAATTATTACAGATTCTCATTGCTTGCTAATGGGGATTGCAAATAATAATGAAATAGCAAAACTTAAAGAGCTTGCATTAAATGTCAATACTATTTTGCAAGTGTATTTTGATAAAGCTTCATTGCGATTAATTGACTTTAAGCTTGAGTTTGGTCGTGATAGTCAAGGCAATATTTTGCTTGCAGATGAGATTAGCCCAGATAGTTGTCGTCTATGGGATAAGCAAACAAATAAAAAAATGGATAAAGATATTTTTCGTCAGAATCTAGGAAATGTAACAAATGCTTATCAAGAAGTGCTAGAACGTTTAGCAAATATTTAGCATATTTCTACTGACACAAAAGTTAAATATGAGAGATTAATGCGGCTTATTTTTTATACTATTGCTATATTTTTTGTGTATCTTTTGCTTGGTTGCTCTATTAATCGTCAGCTTGTGCCACTTGCAAAGAGCAAGGAAATTGGCTTTGTAAGTGATGGTAGCTTTGTATTGCAAGATCCACCGCCAGGCAAAGCACGCATTTATGTATATAGAGAAAATAATCATGTAGGCTCTTATTTAGGCTATACTTTGAGGATTGAGCACCAGCCAAAAACAGATTCTAAAGGTCGTCCAAATTATGACAATTATCAAGATTCTCTAGGCTATATGGCAATGGGAAAAACTTTTTTAGCCGATGTTGAGGCGGGCTATCCAATAGCCCTTATGGCACGCACGGAGGCTACATCTTATGTGCTATTTACTCCTATGGAAGGAGAGATTTATTGCATTAAAGGAAGTATGCGTAATGGCTGGACTATGCCTAGACCACATATTGTTTTTGTAGATAAACAAACATGTGAAGAGGCTTGGATTGATTATTTTTCAAGTAAGAATGTAGAATTTCAGAATCAATGGCGTAAGGTTTATAATGAAAGAGGCGATAGAATACGACTAGATACACCAACGCAAGCTAGGGTAAAAAAATAGTTTGTAATTTTTAGCCACATAGCATTCTTTTTGCCTTTATGTCTTGCACTTCAATATGTAATTATGTATAATTTTAAATAAAAAGAGTGTGCTAATATGACCTATAAACATACAAAAACAAAACATATTTTTCTTATTTTCTTTGGAGTTATTGCTTATTTTTTGTATGTTGTAATGAGTGATATTTATCCATTATTGCCTCCGCTTATGGGTGTTTTATTTCTTATGTTTCATAGGCATTATGATGATGAAAAATTTTATATACCCATAGTTATTCTTGCTTGTTTGCTTTTTTTTGAATTTGATAAAGTGTTGCTTGCTGGCATTATCCCTTGTGTTTTTTTTATTGTGCAATTTTTTATAGCACAACAATTAGAATCTATTTTGCTTGTTAATGCGGTTTTTGTGCTTATTTATGTTTGCATGTTGTATTTGCTTTATTTTGCTGGTTTGCTGTTATGCAATATTTTATTTAAAACACCAATGCTTGATGTATCAACAATTTATATTTATTATCTTATTCTAGATTGCGCTCTTGCATTGCTTTACTACTACATTTTTATTAAAGAACAACAATGAAAAAGATACCACAAAGCTTTAAGATTCTGTATGCTATCTTTGGCATTATATTTGCGGCTATTATAATTAAGCTTTATGTGCTAGCAGTTGCAAGGCATGAATACTACAATAAATTATCAGTGGCTAATACAATTAAGACAGAAATCCTTGTGCCAACTAGAGGGCAGATACTTGATAGAAATAATGAGCCTTTAGCCATTAATGAATTAGGTTTTACTTTAGCCCTTAAAAATAGGCTTAGTAATGAGGAGCTTGAACGTGAGCTAGCCTTTATTGCAAAACATATTATTGATGTTGATATAGAGGAGCTACATGCAGTTTATAATAAGTTTAATAGTATTTATCGCCGCACACCAGTTACATTAATAGATTTTGTCCCTTACGCACAAATGCAAATAGTGTATGCTGCTATGATACAAGAGAAAAATATTATTATCACTCCAACTACAAAAAGATTCTATCCTAACAACTCTTCAGCAGCACATGTGATAGGCTATATTGGTGCAAGTGATGTGAAAGATAGGGAGCAAGACAGAGTTTCTAGATATACAAAGATTATTGGCAAACAAGGGCTTGAGAAATATTATAATGAATTTTTGCAAGGTCAGCTTGGTGAAAAAATCATACAAGTAAATAGTTTAAACCAGCAATTACGATTAATTGACGAAAAACCTGCCACAAGCAATAATGATATGAAAGTAAGCCTTGATATGCGATTGCAAGAGAAGCTTGATTCTATATTTAGCGAGCATAATGGTGCTGCTATTATTATGAATGCCCATAATGGTGAGATACTTGCAGCAGGAAGCTATCCTGAATATAATATTAATGACTTTGTGGGCGGAATCTCACATAAAAAATACAAAGCTTTGTTAGATAATCCCTATAAACCACTAATTAATAAGCTTATTAGCGGGCAGTATCCGCCGGGCTCTGTTATTAAAATGGGTATGGCACTTGCTTTTCTAGAATTTACAGATACTACTGAAAAAACCATTGTTACTACACCGCCATTTATTGAAGTTAATAAACATAAATTTCGCGATTGGAAAGCTGGCGGACATGGTAGTGCCGATATATATAAGGCAATTAGAGAAAGTGTTGATGTTTATTTTTATAAGCTCTCTCAAATTGCAGGCATTAGCAACCTTGCCTTTATTATGAATAAAATGGGCTTTGGGCAAAAAACAGGAATTGATTTGCCCTATGAAAATATGGGAATATTTCCAACACCAGAATGGAAAATGAAAAATTATTCACAGCAGTGGTATGTGGGTGATACCATTGTTACTTCAATCGGTCAAGGCTCTTTTCTTGCTACTCCCATGCAAATTGCACGTTACACTGCATTAATTGCAAGTGGCAAGCTTGTTACTCCTCATTTTGCTAAAGAATTAGGGGGTGTGCCAACAAAAATGCCTATACAAGATGTATTGACAAAGTTTGAATATTCAAAGTTGCCTGCTTTGCGGCTTGGCATGTATCAAGTTTGTTCAGACCCATTAGGCACAGCATATAGAGTAACTAGAGGTGCAAAAGTTTCTATCGCATGTAAAACCGGGACAGCACAAGTTGTAGGCATATCGCAAGATGCAGTTACTAGAAAGAGGGAATCTGATATGGATTATTGGCATAGATCGCAAAGCTGGATTACGGCTTTTTTGCCTTATGAGAATCCAAAATATGTAATTACTATTTTAATAGAACATGGTGGAGGAGGTGGTCGTGGGGGACCATTACTAGTTCAGCTTGCAAATGCCCTGCATGATTTAGGCTATGTGCGATAATTTTGGTGATTATGTTAGATTCCTAAGATTCTAAGATAATTTGCATTTTTTGCTTTTATGTTCTAATTTTATTAAAATGCTTACTTTTATGCTAGAATACTGCCGCATGATTAGAAACTAACAAATAAGGAGATATATGCTTTCACGCGATATTATAACCTATTCAAAAGTGCGTTATGAGTTGCGCGCATATATGGTATATCTTTTTACGCAAAATATTAAAAATTTTATGCCAAATCCCACTCTAGATAATGTTCTAGAGGGGCTTACGCGTATTAAAGATGAGATTAAAGTTTTTGATTCTATGTATATTTTAGATAAAAATGGCACGCAGGCAAGTGATGTGTTGCAGCCCAATGGATTGCTTGCTAATGAGCATAAGAATTTCGCTAATCGTGCGTATTTTTATGAAGCCATTGATGAGCAACGTTGTATTATTACAAACCCATATCCATCTCGTATAGATGGGAATCTTGTTGTAACGGCAGCATATCCTGTGTATAATCATTCAAGAGAGTTATTATATGTAGTATGTATTGATATACATTTGCGTGATGCTATTAAGATTAGCTCGCCTAGCCTATTTTTTGGAAGCTTTTCAAATTTTAGCATTGCTATGTATCTGCTTTGTTCGGTTTCACTTGCTATTGTTTCCATTATTTTGCTTGTCAAAGGCATTGTAAAATTATGGTCAGAAGATTTACTGCAGTTTAGTGATTTTAGAGTGGAGGATATCTTTGAATCCACCATACTTTTAACCTTAGCTCTTGCAATATTTGATTTAGTAAAAGCTATTTTTGAAGAGGAAGTATTAGGTAAAAATACAGGGCAAAAAACCTACACAGTTCATAGAACCATGATACGTTTCTTGGGTTCTATTATTGTTGCGTTAGCAATTGAGGCATTAATGCTTGTATTTAAATTTAGCATTCATTCTCCAGAAAAACTTTTGTATGCAGTATGGCTTATTCTAGGAGTAGCAGTCTTGCTTGTTGCTCTAGCAATATATGTGAGACTATCCTATTCAGCCCAAAGAAGTAAAGAGCAGTAAAATATTTAGGGATAATTATGTTTCCATTTAGTGATGATGAGTTATTAAAGCCTGTTTTGCAGAGTATTGATAGTGTGAGACCTATGCTATTAAGAGATGGTGGTGATATTGAGGTTGTAGAAATTAAAGATTCATGTGTGTTTGTTCGATTTCATGGGGCATGCAGTGGCTGTCCAAGCAAGCATGCAACCTTGCATAATGCAATTTTATCTACTTTACAACAAGACATTCACCCAGATATTAAAGTAAGCGAGATTCGCTAGATTTTTCTATACTTTTATTTATTTTTTGGGTAGAAAACCCATATTTATTTTATGCTTGTCTCTTTTATTGTCTGTTTCTTTTATTGCCTACTGCCCGGCTTATATGCAACAGAATCTTTACAAAGTGGGCAAGTTTGAGGATCATAGAGTTCAAAGTCAAAATCCGCAAGTGCAAATAATGGCACATCTTGTGTAAGCTTGCATGATTCCTTACTTACTGGCATTGAATATGTATTATGCTTGTCTTTTGTGCGTCTGCAAAGTCCGCGATTTGCTAGTCCAGCATATGCCACTATTACTCCACCAGCTTCCCTCACGCAGTCCGCACTCTCCATTGCACTTCCACCCGTTGTAATAATATCTTCGCAAATTAACACTTTTTCGTTTTTATTAACTTCAAACCCTCTACGCAATTTCATTTTATTTTCTACCCTTTCGGTAAAAATAAAACGCACTCCAAGAGCCCTTGCTAGCTCGTAGCCAGCTATAATGCCACCTAATGCCGGAGAGCATACACATTCTACTTGAATGCCATAATCTAGTATTTGTTTTGCTAGCTCCTTTGCTAAAAGTTCCGCTGTTTGAGGATTCTCTAATACTTTTGCAGATTGTAAATAAAATTCAGTGTGGTTGCCACTACTTAGCAAGAAATGCCCTTCTAGCAATGCCTTGTTTTCTCTGTAAATAGATTCTATATCTAATGCCATTTTACACCTTCATTACTTCTTCTTCTTTTGTTTTTACCATTGTATCAATTTTCTTTATATGCTCATCGGTAATTTTTTGAATCTCATCTGTGCCTTTTTTACTTTCATCAGTAGTAATATTCTTGTCTTTTTCAAGCTTTTTTATTCCATTGTTAGAATCTTGCCTAATATTTCGCACAGCAATTTTTGCTTTTTCGCCCATTGCTCTTGCTTGTTTAGCTATATCTTTACGTTGGTCTGAAGTCATTGGTGGAAAGAAAAGTTTAATACATTCTCCATCGGTATTTGGATTAACACCTATATTTGCCTCTTGTATAGCTTTTTCTATATCTTTAAGTAAAAGTTTGTCCCATGGGTTAATAATGATTGTTGTAGCATCTTGTGTGATAATATTGCCAACCTGTGCTAATGGAGTTGGCGTGCCATAGTAATCAACTCTAACATTATCAAGTATATTTACACTCACTCTGCCACTACGCAATGTTGCGAAATCTTTTTGCAATGATTGCAGACTTTTTTGCATATGTTCTTTTGTGTTTTTATAAATATCTTGCAGCATTATTTATCTCCTTCTGTATTTGTTTGTGTTGCTTGTCCGTTTAGTGATGGTGCTATTAATGGTTGATTTTGCGGTGTAAGTCCTGGCTGCGTGCCTTGTAAAAGCGGACTAGAAAGAGGTATTGAATTATCTGTTGGGGTTAATGGCAGTGATTTTGGAATCTCAACACCATCAAGCACGCTTGTGCTACGACTTGACTTTGCGTTATATAGGTAACCAAGTGTTATTGTATTGATGATAAAAAGTAGTCCTAAAAACATTGTAATTTTTGCCATGAAATTAGCCGGTCCTTTTGCACCAAATAGGCTATCATTGCTACCACTATAAGCACCAAGCCCTATGCTAGAACTCTTTTGCAATAACACCACTACAACTATGGATATGGTTAATATAACTTGCAAGACAATTAAAAAAGTCGTCATTGAAAACTCCCTAAACTAAATATTTCGTTTCTAAAAAAGCATAAAACTAAACATTATAGCAGAAAATGCCAAACGACCTTTAATTTTTGTAAAAGTTTTACTCCAAGCATATAGGCAATGCTATTTTGCCAATTTATTATTTAAATTAAAAGGTATGGAATTTGCTAAATTTTCATTTTTAGAATCAAATCAACATTATCAAAATATTAAATATAACTTAAATTCAGCTATATTTAAGAAATTATTAACTATACTTACGCATTCAAAAATATTTTTATTTTTATAAAGGGAAGTTTCATGGAATTAACTAAAACGCCACGACAAGGCGAAATCCAGAGAAATTGGATTGTCCTTGATGCAAAAGGAAAGGTATTTGGTAGATTAATTGCCGAAGCTGCAATATTATTAAGAGGCAAACATAAGGCAAGTTATACCCCTCACTTAGATTGCGGTGATTTTGTCGTTATTATTAATGCGAAAGAAGTGCAGTTTAATGGTGCAAATAAGCTTGATGATAAAAAATATTTTACGCATTCAGGCTATTTTGGCAGCACAAAATCAAAGACTTTAGCAGAAATGCTTGAGAAGCAACCAGAGAAGCTTTATAGGCTTGCTGTAAGAGGTATGTTGCCAAAGACAAGGCTTGGACGAGCTATGATTAAGAAGTTAAAAGTGTATGCAAGTGCTACACATCCACATACGGCTCAAGTAGCTGATTCTAAAAAAGCATAATAAAGGAATATAATGAGCAAAGTTTATGCAACAGGAAAAAGAAAAACTGCAATTGCAAAAGTATGGTTGAGTAGCGGAACAGGCAAACTTACTATTAATGATATGGGTTTGGACGAGTGGCTTGGAGGTCATGATTCTATTAAAATGAAAGTTATGCAGCCGCTTGTAATTACAAAACAGGATAAATCAGTAGATATTTGTGCTATTACTCTTGGTGGTGGTTATTCAGCACAAGCGGAAGCTTTGCGTAGCGGTATTGCAAAAGCCCTAAATAACTTTGATAGAGACGCATTTCGCAAGGATCTTAAAAGTGCTGGCTTGCTTACAAGAGATGCAAGAGTTGTAGAACGCAAAAAATATGGTAAGCGTAAAGCAAGAAGAAGCCCGCAATTCTCAAAAAGATAATTTTATTATTTTATTATTGTATTTTCACTATTTTTAGTGAAAAGTTGTTTTTGATAACCCCAATAATTATTTTTATGTGGTTGTTTTCAAAAACACATAAAAATCCGCAAGATTTTAAGCTTATTTTTATGGTTTTTTGTCTATAATTCCAAACTTCATGTGCTCGTAGCTCAGCTGAATAGAGCAACAGGTTGCGGTCCTGTAGGTCGGGGGTTTGAATCCCTCCGAGCACGCCATTTTATAATTATTTTATGATTTATGTTTTCTACAAATCTTTAGTTTATTTATATTGTGTTTTTATAATTGTTTATTTTTAGGAATTGAAATGAAATTTATCTTTAGTATTGTATTGCTTTTTGGTGGTATATTTATGTATGCCTCTGAGGAAAATCATGTAGAGAGTAAAAAATCTTGGTTGCAGTATAATCCCGTATTTCAAGATAACAAAAATACTTTAAAGATTATTGGGGCTTTGGATTTTTCTCCTAGTGGGTTTTCTAGTTTGGGTGCATTAGGTATTCATTATGGTCAGCCAAGTACATTTTTTAGATTACCTGCTAGAATGGTTTTGGAGTTTGAGGGCTTTATTGGTAGTGGTAAGGAAAAGGCTCTTAATCAAATTATATTTGGTGCTTCTTGGGATGCTATTTTGCCTATATATTATACTAATTTTTATGCTGGGGCTGGCATTGGGATTTACATTCGCACTTTAATAGATGCTCGCATAGGCTCTGCTTTTACTTTTGGTGAAAAAATATTTATTGGTTATAGCTATCATAATAATCACGGGGGGGGGGGGGTATATTCCTGTGAGATTTTTATAAAACACTATTCAAATGGAAGTCTAACAAGTATAAATAAAGGATTTAACTTTTTTGGCATGAGTGTTGGTTATAGTTTTTAGTTATAAAATATTTAGTTTTGGGGATAATTGAGGTCATTAATGAAGGTTGCAGATATTTATCAAACATTAGATTCTATAAGCCCTTTTGCATTGCAGGCACAATGGGATAATAGTGGGCTAAATGTTGGAAATATGCAGGCAAATGTCGAGCAAATTTATGTGGCGTTGGAGCTTGATATGCAGATTGCCGCTACATTGCCTAAAAATAGCCTTCTTATTGTGCATCACCCATTAATATTTCAGCCTTTGCGTATTATACAAACAGATATTTATCCCTCAAATCTCATTGCATTATGCTTGCAAAAGCAAATTCATGTTATCGCCATTCATACTAATTTTGATATAACCCATCTTAACAAAGCATTTGCTAGGCGACTAGATTTAGAATCATTGAAGTTTTACCCAAATGGAGAGCAAGATTTTAGTCTAATTTATAGCACAAATACCCCAATATCAACGCATATACTAGCAACTCATATAAAAAATACATTGCAACTTCAAACACTAAGATACACTCAAAAAGATTCTATGTTGCAGAATCTATATATTACATGTGGAAGCAATGCAGGTGCATACCATATAGCACAATGTGGAGATTGCGTTATTACAGGTGATATTAAATATCATGATGCTATGATTGCTGCGAGTAATGGTATTAGTTTCATTGATGTGCCACACTTTGAAAGTGAGTGTATTTTTTCTGATTTGGTTGTAAAAGCTTTACAAAAATACCATATTCAAGCTATAATTGCAAATTTACACAATCCATTTTGTTATGTCTAGGAGCATTTTATGAATAAAAATCTTAAAAAACTCATTGAGGTAAATCGCTTTGATTTAGAAGTATCGAAGTATGATCCGCTCATTGAGGAACAAAAAGCACCAATGAATTCAAAAATTAATGAGAAAACAGAATGCTTAAAAGAAAAACAAGAGCTAGAAACACTAATTAGCCATAATGATGAGTTGCTTGCTAAAAATAATAGTGAGCTTGCTGTAATTTCTGCTGATATTGAACGCATTCGCAATAAGATTAAAGAAAGCAAAAGCGAAAAAGAGATGAAAAATCTTGATATGGAAGAGGGGATTTTGCGAGAAAAAAGTCTTAGTTTTACCAATGAAATTGAGAATCTTGAAAAAAGTATGAATGCGGCTAAAGAAAAAATAGCAACCATTGATTCTAATGTTATTCGCCTTGATGAAGAGATTTTAGCTATGGAATCTGGCTGTAATGAAGGGGTGCAAAAGATTAAAAAACAACAAGATGAAGTGAGTGCCAAACGCACTGCTGTTGCACTTGAAATGGAAGCCACCGTGCTAAGATTATATGAAAAAATACGCAAATGGGCGGGTAATTCAAGCGTTATTGCCATGTATAAAGATGCTTGTGGTGGATGTTTTATTAAGCTTAATGATAAAAATATCGCTGATATTCGTAAAGGCGATGAAATTATACATTGTCCTCATTGTGGTCGCATTCTTTATGATTCTGCTTTAGTTGAAGATAAGGCATAATGACTTTATTTTACTACTTATTATTATGTGTTGCACATGTTATTTCATTGCCTATACTTTGCATTATGGCATGTAGGCAGAAATATAAAGATTCTATACCTCTTAGATTTTTCTTTCCAAAAAATCGCTCAAAAGAGCATTATGATATATGGTTACATGCGTGTTCTGTTGGCGAAGTTCAGTCATTGCAAACAATTATAGAATCTATTCCTAAAACACAAACTTTATTGCTTACAATCATCACTCAAACAGGCTATACGCAAGCACAAAAACTCTATTCAAAGCACAAAAATCTAACTATTGGATATTTGCCTTTTGAGACATTTTTGCCTTTATATTCTCCAACTTGTAAAAAGCTTTTTGTGTTTGAAGCTGAATTGTGGCTTATGCTATTTGTATGCGCTAAGAAAAGAGGAGCAGAGACTAGGCTTATTAATGCTCGCATTTCAACACGCAGTGTTAGCCGCTATCAAAAGCTTAGTATATTTTATAGGCATTTTTTTTGTTTTGTTGATTCTGTATTATCACAAAGCGATGAGGATACTTCGCGTTTAATTCTTTTGGGGGCAAAAAATGTGCAAACGCTTGGCAACATTAAACTTCTAAACCCCATAATACCAAAAATAGCCTACAAAAAACCAGAATCTTTAATACTTGTCGCTGCAAGCACGCATTCAAATGAGGAGTTATTAATACTTGAGGCATGGAAAAAAGTAAAATCCCTATGGCAAAACAACAATCATGTAAAGAATCTAGATTCTAAATCCACTTCAGAAACTAGCTCAAAAGATTCTTGCTTTGTTCCAGATTCTAACTCCACTTCTTGCAATTCTAGCCACAACAAAGAAAGCATTTTAGAATCTAGCACAGATATTTCAGCTTTTACAAATTATAAGTATAGCAAGATTTCAGAATCTAATTTACTTCAGAATCTAGATTCTAAGTCTATCTATAATCCGCACAACAATATATCCACTGAAGCGGTAGAATCCAATATGCCTTTTAACAATTATTCCTTAAATAAATCCGACTATAACTATAAGGCACACCATTACAATCCTTCTTATAATAATAGGCAAGATATTTGCATGAAAGATTCTATTTGCATAAAACAAGATAATACTATATGTAAGGATTTTTCAAATTCTCTATTAATTATCGTGCCACGACATCCAGAACGTTTTCATGCTGTATATGAGCTTTGCAAGAAGTATGGGAAAACCTTGCGTTTGAGTGAATTGAGATATGATGAAACATTAGATATAGACCAACTTGATGCTGATATTTTATTGATTGATTCTATGGGTATGCTTATTAATTTTTATGCAATTAGCGATATTGTGATACTTGGCGGTGCATTTGCAAAAATTGGAGGGCATAATCCACTTGAGCCTGCAAATTTTCATAATATAGTTATTAGTGGTATGGATATTTTTAATCAAAGAGCTCTTTTTGAATATGTAAGTAACTATTATCTAGTCGATAGTGTAGAATCCTTAAGTATGCTACTTTATAACTATAAGCAACTTGAGATTGCCTCGATTAATAAGGATTTATGTATAGATATGATAAGGAAGATTCTATCATAATATGTTGCGTGTGCTACTTGATGTTTTAAGTTTATCTCACTTGTTAATAACTTTATTTGTGATTATAACTATAAATAAAGTTTAACGCATAATCACAAAAACTATAATTTGTATTTTTAAATATATTTAACTAGATTCTAATTCACTTTGCTTAATAGCGGAAAATATTGCAATATTTTATACAGTGTATTGAGTTTATATGCAATATTAACACTTATTATGTATAATTGTGGTTTTCTTAAGCACATTATGGCTTTATTACTATAATATGACCTTAAGGAATATAAACTATTTAAAAATTTAGGAGATAGATATGGATTCTATTGAAGTTTATAATCAAGTTAAAGAATTAGTGGCAAGTGAGCTTAAAGTTGCAGCAGAAGAGATTAAACCAGAATCTGATTTTACTAAAGATCTAAATGCGGATAGCCTTGATGTTGTTGAGTTTATTATGGCTTTGGAAGAGAAATTTGATATTAAAATTCCAGATGAAGACGCAGAAAAAATTAAAACTGTGAAAGATGTTGTGGATTACATTATTGGAAACCAATAAAATACTGAAAAGTAATTAAGACGCAAAATCACCGCGATAAATTAAAGCTATGCGATATTTAAACAATAAAACATAGCTATTTGAGTTTTGTAAATTTCCGTTTGAAGGAGAGATATTGCGACGGGTTGTAGTAACAGGCATAGGCATGGTAAATGCTCTAGGTCTCAATAAGGATACCGCCTTTGATAACATTGTAAAGGGTCAATGCGGCATTAGAAAAATAGAATCCTTTGATATTACGGATTTTCCTGTGCAAATTGCAGGCGAGGTTGTAGATTTTAATCCAGAATCTGTTCTTGATGCTAGAGAAGTAAAGAAGGCTCATAGGTTTATACAGCTTGGCTTGCTATCTGCAAGAGAGGCTTTACAAGATAGTGTTGGACACTCTAGTCAGCCTTTTGCTAATGCTAGCTTGGAGGTATTGCCAGATATTGCAGATCGCTTTGGCATTAGCTCGGCTTCTGGTATAGGTGGATTGGAGAATATTCAAAATAATGCTGTTGCATGGCACACCAAAGGAGTGAGACGCATTAGTCCATTTTTTATTCCTTCGGCACTTGTGAATATGCTTGGCGGTTTTGTTTCTATCGCACATAATATAAAGGGACCAAATCTTTCTAGCGTTACTGCATGTGCTGCTGGAACTCATGGTATTATTGAAGCTGCAAAAACAATTATGCTTGGTTGTGCAGATAAAATGCTTGTTGTTGGTGCGGAATCTTCTGTTTGTCCTATAGGCATTGGTGGATTTGCGGCAATGAAGGCATTAAGCTCTCGCAACGATATGCCCCATAAAGCTTCAAGACCATTTGATAAAAATCGTGATGGTTTTGTCATGGGTGAGGGTGCTGGTGCGTTGGTGCTTGAAGATTATGAGAGTGCAAAATCTCGCGGTGCATATATTTATGGTGAGTTATGTGGCTTTGGAGAAAGTGGTGATGCAAATCATATAACAACACCGTCTCCAGAAGGCGAGGGTGCGTATCGTGCTATGAGGCAAGCTTTACAAATGGCTAAAATTAAACCTGATTATGTGAATGCTCATGGCACAAGCACATATTATAATGATATGTATGAAACTCAAGCACTTAAACGCGTGTTTGATAATAATGTGCCACCAGTTAGTTCAACAAAAGGTCAAATAGGTCATTGTTTGGGTGCAGCAGGGGCTATTGAGGCTGTTATATCCCTTATGGCTATGGAAAAAAGCATTATTCCTCCAACAATCAATCAAGAAGAAAAAGATGAACTTTGCGATCTTGACTATGTTCCTAATACTGCTCGTTCTGCGGCATTGCAAAGTGTCATGAGTAATTCATTTGGATTTGGCGGCACTAACGCTGTTGTTATTTTTAAAAAGTGTGAATAATGGCTACATATTTAGACTTTGAGCAACGACTAAAGCTCTTGCAAGAGGATATAGAGTCCGCAACATTAAGAAATGATAATGCAGCTGTTGCAATTTTGCAGCAAGATTTGCAAAATGAAATGAAAAAAATCTATGCAAATTTAAACGATTATCAAAAATTACAGCTAGCTAGACACCCAGATAGACCTTATGCACTTGATTATATAGAATTAATTATGAGTGATTCTTATGAGATTTTTGGTGATCGCCATTTTCGTGACGATAAGGCAATTGTATGCTTTTTGGGTAAAATTGAAAATGAGCGCGTTATGGTTATTGGAGAGGAAAAAGGACGCGGAACAAAAAATAAAATTACAAGAAATTTTGGTATGCCGCACCCTGAAGGTTATCGTAAGGCATTGCGTGTTGCAAAAATGGCAGAGAAATTTAATATTCCTATCCTTATGTTAGTTGATACTGCTGGAGCTTATCCTGGGCTTGGAGCAGAGGAACGCGGACAAAGTGAGGCTATAGCGAAAAATTTGCAGGATTTTTCTATGTTGCAAGTGCCAACCATTTCTATCGTGATTGGTGAAGGTGGTAGTGGTGGTGCGTTAGCTATTGGTGTAGCTGATAAGCTAGCAATGATGGAGTATTCTATATTTAGTGTTATATCTCCGGAGGGTTGTGCTGCTATTTTATGGAATGATCCAACAAAAATTGAAGCAGCAACAAAAGCCATGAAAATAACTCCACAAGAATTAAAAAAAGCAGGTTTAATAGATGATGTTATTAGCGAGCCATCAAGCGGTGCTCATAGAGATAAGGTAGCAGCAGCAGCATGCTTAAAATCTTATTTCCTTGATTCTTTAGAGCAGATTCGCAATACGCCAAATTATCTTGCAAGGCGATATGATAAACTTATGTGTTATGGGTCTTTTAAGGGGTAGTTTTTACATTATTAAAGCATTATGTTTTTATTGCATTTATTTTGCAAGATTCTAATAGTGTGCGGTTTGATTATAATATTTTAATAAAGAGGGTGATCTTGCAATGTAGTGAAAGTCGTGCTTTAAAAGAAGCGTTTCCATATAGCATTCCCATTATGGCAACTTATCTTTTGATGGGTAGTGTATTTGGTATTATGATGGCAAATGCAGGCTATAGTGCATGGCTTAGTTTCACCATGTCTGTCATTATTTATGCTGGAGCTATGCAGTATATTGCTGTGGCATGGCTTGCCGGTGGAGTTGGCTTTGCAAGTATTGCACTTATTTCTTTAAGTGTTAATGCGCGTCAATTTTTTTATGCAATAGCCAGTCTTAAACGTTATGAACTAAGTGGTTGGAGACGTTGGTATTTAATTTTTAGCGTTACAGATGAAACTTTTGCATTACTGAATCTTAGGGAACAAAAAAATATAGATACGCAATCTCTATCAGATTCTACACAACAGCTTCATAATCAAAAGGTCATGTTTTACATTTCACTGCTTAACCATTGCTATTGGATTCTAGGCGGGGTATGTGGCACAATACTTGGCAGTGAGCTTAGTTTTATTCGAGATATACAAGGGCTAGATTTTATTGTGGTTGCAACTTTTTGTGTCCTTTTGTATGAAAATATTCGCCTTAAGGATAATAGGTTGTCTATCGCAGTTGGTGTTATAAGCACTTTATTTTGCTTTTGTTTGGATAAAGAAAATTTTCTTTCTTATTCGCTTGTTATGATTATGTGTATTTTATTGATTATGCGAAAATATATTCAGAAAAAAGAAGTATAGAATCTTTGATTTACAAAGTTTAAATTATTTGAAATTCATCTTATTGAATCTTTATGTATTAAAACTAAAATATTTTTTGTTAGTTTTTTAATTAAAGTTTTAGTTGCTACAAACTCTAATTTATTTTAATATGTTTTTTTGGATAAAACTCGATTTTTTTCAAAATTTACATTACAAGGTTTATATACTAATAATAATATACTGCATTTTTATGAAAAAGCATAACTCATAAAATAAAATTAGCATATTTTTCTCTTTATCGTTAATTTTTTATTAACAAATAGGCATATTTAAGCTATTACTAATAAAATGAATACTACAATACTAGCCGTGTTTATTTGACTCAAACTTTTGGAAGAAGGAGACTTGTATGCAAGAAGGCATTAAACAGTATGACTACTCACTTGCAAAACTTTTTTTGCTCGTTTGTATAGCAACAGGCTTTCTCGGTATGTTAATAGGCGTGATTTTAGCGTTTCAGTTGGCAGTTCCTGATTTAAACTATATTGCCGGCGAATATTCTATTTTTGGTAGATTGCGTCCATTACACACAAATGTCATTATTTATGGCTTTACATTAAGTGGCATTTGGGCTGGTTGGTATTATTTAGGGCAGAGGGTGCTTAAAATTACATATCACGATCACCCATTCTTGAAGTTAGTCGGGATATTGCATTTTCTTATGTATCTTGTCGTCCTTGTATTAGCACTTTATACTCTTTTTGCTGGTATTACGCAATCAAAAGAATATGCTGAACTTCCTTGGATTGTTGATATTCTTATTGTAGTTACTTGGGTATTATGGGGTGTTAGCCTTTTTGGCTCTATGGCAGTAAGACGCGAAAAGGTGATTTATATATCTCTGTGGTATTTTATTGCTACCTTTACTGCAATTTCTGTGCTTTTTATATTTAATAATCTCGCTGTATCTACATGGCTTGTTACTGGTTATGGAAGCATTTGGCATAGTATTTCTATGTATGCTGGCACAAATGATGCGTTGATACAATGGTGGTGGGGACATAATGCTGTTGCATTCGTTTTCACTTCCGGTATTATTGGTTTGATATATTATTTCTTACCAAAAGAATCTGGGCAGCCTGTTTTTTCATATAAGCTTACATTGTTTTCATTCTGGAGTTTAATGTTTGTTTATATCTGGGCGGGCGGACACCATCTTATTTACTCTACTGTGCCAGATTGGGTTCAGACACTTGGATCTGTATTTTCGGTTGTGCTTATTTTGCCTTCTTGGGGAACGGCTGTTAATATGCTTTTAACTATGAGAGGTCAATGGCATCAGCTAAAAGAGTCTCCGCTAATTAAATTCTTTATTCTTGCATCTACATGGTATATGCTTGCAACACTTGAAGGACCAATTCAATCTGTTAAATCAGTAAATGCTTTGGCACACTTTACAGATTGGATTATAGGGCATGTGCATGATGCGGCTCTTGGTTGGGTTGCATTCACTATTATTGCTAGCGTTTATCACATGTTGCCACGATTGTATGGAAGAGAGATTTATTCTAAGAAAATCATTGAAGCACAATTTTGGATTATGACAATTGGTATTGTATTCTATTTCTCAAGCATGTGGATTGCTGGTATCGTTCAAGGTATGATGTGGCGAGATATTACGCCATTAGGACAACTTAAATATTCTTTCATTGATACAGTTATGGTATTGAAGCCTTACTTTATCATGAGAGGTATAGGCGGGTTGCTATATCTTATTGGCTTCATTATGTTTGTTTATAATGTTATCATGACAATGGTGGCTGCTCGGGAATTACAAAAAGAACCTGAATATGCTTCACCTATGGCATCTTAAAGGAGGCTTTGTATGTTTGCTTGGTTAGAAAAAAATCCTTTCTTTTTTACAATTGCATTTGTGGTTGTATTTTCTATTGCTGGATTGGTGCAAATCATTCCTGATTTTAGAAAGTCATCGCAGCCGCTTGAGGGACTAAGACCATTAACGGTGCTTGAAACAGCCGGTAGAGATGTTTATATGAAAGAAGGTTGTTATAATTGCCATTCGCAACTTATTCGTGAATTTAAAAGCGAGGTAATGCGTTATGGTATGTATAGCTTGAGTGGTGAATACGCATATGATAGACCTTTCTTATGGGGTTCTAAACGAACAGGTCCAGATCTTCATAGAATAGGCGATAGAAGCAGTAGCGATTGGCATGCAAATCATATGTATGAGCCAACATCTGTTGTGCCTAACTCAATTATGCCAGCCTATAAGCATCTTTATGATAAGGAAGTGGATTTTGAGACCGCATATGCAGAGGCTTTAACTCAAAAGAAAATTTTTAATGTCCCTTATGATGTTGAAGGCTTGAAAACAAGCGTTAAACTTGGCACCATTGATGAAGCTAGAGAGCAATTTAAGACCGATGCTCAACAAGTTGTAGAATCAATGAAAAATGATCATACAAGTAAAATATTTGATGATGGTAAAGGCAAGGTTACAGAAATTGTTGCACTTATTGCCTATCTTAATAGTTTGGGTTCAAGTAGAATTGTAAAATAGATATAGAGGCAAGGTTAAGGAGGTTTCTATGAGTTTTACAATTTATGGTTTTGAATTGTTTAGCTTAAAATTTGTATATTTGATATGTACTATTTTTTTGGTAGGTTGGTTGTATTCCTATATTTACTACCTTTATCGCTCACAAGCGACAGGCAAGGTAGATTATGAAAAATACAGCAAACTTGCACTTCAAGATTCTCTAGATGATGCGTTGATAGAATCTTGCGATAGGGCTGACAAGCATAACAAGACAGCAGAAAGGAGATAATAATGAGTTGGTTAGGCGACCATATTAATTTGATTGGTTTTATTGGTGCTGTGGTAATTTTATGTCTTACTATAGCAATAGCGTGGTTTTATATTCAAAAAATGAAGACTGAGAGTGTAGGTGGTGAGCTTACAGAGCATTCTTGGGATGGTATTAGAGAATTTAATAATAATATTCCTACTGGCTGGCTTATTTCTCTTTTGGGACTTTTAGTTTGGGCTGTTTGGTATATTCTTTTTGGCTATCCTTTAAATGCTTATTCTCAAATTGGCGAATACAATCAAGAATCTCAAGCTTATAATCAGAAGTTTGAAACCATACATGCAAATCTAGATTCAGAAAAATTGCGTGAAATGGGTGAGCAAATATTCCTTGTGCAATGTGCCCAGTGCCATGGTTTAACAGCCGAAGGCAACGATGGCAAAGCACAGAATCTTACTCATTGGGGCAAGCTTGATGGCATTATGGATACAATTAGAAATGGTAGCAGCGGTTTAAAAAATGCTGAGGGCGAAGAGTATGGCATGATGCCTCCCGGACTTTTAAGTGAAGAAAAGGATATACAGGCAGTAGCCCACTATGTAATGAGCGAGATTGTTGGAGATAAGTCAAAGCATTATGATGATGAGCTTGTAAAAGCAGGCAAAGAAATTTATCATAGCGAGGAGAACGGGACATGTTTTCAATGTCATGGCGATAATGGCGAAGGCGTAGAGGGCATGGGTCCAGCACTAAAAGAATACGGCAAGACGACTTTCTTGGAAAATGTTTTAAAACATGGTAAGCAAGGAGAAATAGGTCGTATGCCATCTTTTGAATATCTTAACTTAAGTCAGAAAGAAATAGAAGCATTGCAGACATTCATTGCTGAAAAACAAAAGATTCAATGATATTAGGAGGTTGTTATGCAAGCAATTATTAATATTTTAAATAGTTTGGTTGGTTTTTTACTTGCTGTTTTGCTTGTTGTGGCTGCAGCTTGCATTGCCGGATACAATGCAGTTCGCGTGCAACAATCAACTGCTACTACATTTTATAGCCTAGATTCTCATAATTTAAAAAAGAATGATACTACAAATCGAGATGCGTTCAAAACAATTCAAAATGATGCACAATAAGGAGTTGAATATGAAATTTACAGGACTTGAAAAACTTGTAGCTGTAGTGCTTGTTGGAGTAGCTTTGCTTACAATCGCATTAACACTTGCGCCTTATGAATATCTTCATGCAGTGTGATATTTATATATTTTTTTAGTAATGGGTGTCGAAGTTGAGTAAAAAATATCGTTTTTTTCTTGTTTTATATATATTATTTTTTGCTACTTTTTATGCGTTTGCAGAATCTTATCCAAAAGATTCTAGTAGTCAAATCTCCACAGAATCTAAAAATAATGTTGCATTGAAACAAAATACATATTTACAAGGCGATATTGATATACTCTCTAATAATGCGCCAATTATTGTAAAAGATATTTCTGATAAAATATATAAAGCTACCAAAATACAAGTAATGCTATATGTTATTAAGGAAACACCATATAGTCAAACCAACAACACAGAATCTAAAATCAATCAAAAGTTTCAAGATCGCCGTTTGTATGAGACAAAAATACTTGATAGTCTAAAAGGGCAGTATGCGGTCATTTTTCTTTTCTATAATGATCATGCAATTACATTAAGAAGCAATCTTGATTTTTTAGATAAAGAGGTTGCAGATAGTTTGCTTGAAAGTTATGCCTATCCTTATCTGCCCGCAGATTCTGTTGGCACTTTACGCTATGATAATGGTGTAAATGAAGGAGTATCAAATCTTTATTTGGCTCTTGCTCATACAATAGCAAATCATTACAACATTGAGTTGAATGCACCAAAACCTATGGAACAACCAGATGAAGTAACAAAAGTGGTTTTATATGCTATGTTGCTTATACTGCTTGGATTATTCATATTGGTGCGTTTTGGCTTACTAGCATGGAAGAAAAAGGGATAAAATGGCAGAAAAAAAACGCACATTGTGGCCTATTGGAATCTTATTGATTATTGTGTTAGGAATTATTTTAATTGTTATAACAATTGTAATTTCAAGCAAGCAAAGCATTGACACTGACCTTACTTTCGATATGAATCGCTTGCGTGTTAATGGAAGTATAAATACTATTATGAAACAACAAAATATGTTTGAAAAGCACTATAATGTGCGGATAAGCACCATAGGTGATAAGTCTTCAAATGCACCCTTAATGAAGAATCCATACTATATTTCGCCTGTGCCACGCAATATACCAGAGGGCGATGGATTGCTACAAGCAGGGGATGACATTACGTTTTATATAGAAAAGAAAGATGATAGCACAGAACCTAACATATTTAAAGATCCCGTATTAATTCCCGATAAGCTTAAATTTGTGCGATTAGATCAAGGCGAGAAGAAAACAGATTCAATATATGTCCAACTTTATAATGGCGGTCATGATACTTATACAACAAAATCTTTGGTTTTACCAAAGCAAGGATACTATCAGGTGCGTCTTACAATTTTAGTAGCACAGCCCATAGATCCAAATGTAAAAATACAAAACAATCAGATAGATGAAGATAATACAGAAATAATTCGCAATTATAAGTCTTATCCTGACAAATTTTCATTCCATGAGGTGTATTTCTACTATTGGATATTTAACAATACACAAAATCACATACAAGTCCAGCAATGATGGTTAAATATAATGAGTATTCTTTGCAACAATCAAACAAACAGATGGATACGCTTAAAAATACCTTTGAGTTTGATATAGTTTTTAAAAATGGCATACGTTTCAATAAAGATTTTATGGCAATTTATGCCATGCCATTGCATGATTTTTTATTTTATTTGCGTAAAAAAAGGCAATATAATCGCAAGATAGAATCAAATCTCCTTTTGGGTTTTAGTATTAGTAAAAAGGTGGCAAAGGCATGCAAACGCAATCTTTTGAGACGCAGAATTAAGTCGATTATGCGGAGAATGGTGAAATTGTCAGCTAATTATGTATTTGTATTTGTGTGTCGCAAGGGTGTTATAGATTATGATTTTAATATGCTATCAAAGCATATTGCATATAGCATTAAGAGATTAACACAACAGAGAGCAAAAGCGCATGACAACAAACAAGAGTTTGCTAGACAAAATCTATTTTCTAAAAAATAGTTTAGCTGCATTAATTATTTTAATGTGATTATTAGAATCTAAATTCTTAGAATGCACCCCCCCCAAGCCCTGCACCCACCCAAAGTGGTAGAGAATCTAAATAATAGAGTAATATAGTTATCTAATTTTTAAGTCTTTTGTGCTTTAAAAATTTATAGAAAGCATTAATTGAAATATGTTTGCAATAGTAAAGATAAGATATATTTATTGCATAGTATTAGATGTTAAGACAAATCAAGCATATTGCATATTTTATTTTTTTGTGCTTTAATTATGTATTTTGAAATTTGCAAAAAGGTATATCGTGGTTATATTGGGTAGCACTGGAAGTATTGGTGTGAATGCGCAAAAAATAGCACAGCAATTTAATATAGAGATTGAAGCACTTGCATGTGGTGGAAATGTTGCTTTATTTAACGAGCAAATCAAGGCATGTAAGCCAAAATTTGTTGCCATTGCAGATGAAACAAAACTTGATTTATTGCAACCTCAAGATAGTGTTGTATTTGTTGGAGATGAGGGCATTTGCGCTATGCTTGATTTATGCAAATCAGATAAGATTCTAAATGCGGTGGTTGGTTATGCTGGCTTGCGTTTTAGCTTAAAAACCATTGAATTAAGTAAAAAACTTATTCTTGCTAATAAAGAATCTTTGGTTGTCGCTGGGCATATAATCACAAAAAAAATTCATGAAAATATCAAACTCTCTACAGAATCTAATATAAAGCATTTAAATCAAGAAAACAATCCACATCCACACTTAATACGCAATGATATTTTGGAGCATATTTTTCCAATAGATAGTGAGCATTTTAGTCTTTGGTCTTTGCTATTGGCTTATGATTCTAATAGCAATAGCAAAAACTCACATACAGCTTTTTATAAAACTTTTAAGAATCTCTACATTACTGCTTCTGGTGGTGCTTTGCGCGATTTGCCACTAGATAAGATTCCATACGCCACATTGCATGATGTATTGCAGCATCCAACATGGAATATGGGACAAAAGATTACAATAGATTCTGCGACACTTGTAAATAAGCTATATGAAGTTTTAGAAGCACATTGGCTTTTTCATACAAAAAATATACACGCACTTATTGAAAGAAGCTCTCTTGTGCATGCGTTTGTCGAAAATCATGATAGTTCATTTTGTTCTCACATAAGCTATGCTGATATGTGTTTGCCAATAGCATATGGCATGGATAGATTGCAGGCTGCAATACATTTTAATATTACGCAGCTTTGTATTCGAGATTTTTTAAAAATCAATTTTCAGGAAATAGATGTAATGCGATATCCTTTATGGGCTTATAAGGATTTATTGTTAGAAAAGCCGCATTTAGGTATAGCCTTAAATGCAAGTAATGAGTTATTGCAAATGTATTTTTTACAAGAAAAACTACCATTTTATGCGTTATCGGAAGTTAGCATTCAAGTTTTAGATAAAATGGCTAATAGGGCTATTCCAAATACACTAGATTCTATAATTAAGTATAGACAAGAGGCAATTGCATTAACTAATTTTTTTATAAAAAACTTAAAGCAAAGGTAATAAAATTGTTAAAGATATGCTACACTCTCATAACTATTTTAATTTTGCGAGGTGCCTCATGGAACAGATAAAGATTTTAAAACAATTGCAAGCTGATGCGTTGGTTTTTTTTACAAAAACACATAATTATCATTGGAATGTAAAAGGCAAGGATTTTCCACAGGTGCATGCTGCGACAGAGGAGATATATAATAACTTTGCTGAGATTTTTGATAGTTTGGCAGAGCGTATTATCCAGCTTGGAGATGTGCCTTATGTAACACTTAAAGAAGTGCTTGATAAAGCTAAAATTAAAGAAGAAAGCAAAACAAGCTTTAAATCTAAGGAAATTTTAGAATCTGTGTTAGAAGATTATAAATATTTCTTAAAAAATTTTAAGAAGCTTTCAGAAGTAGCCGCTAAACAAGGCGATACAACAACTCAAGGATATGCAGATTCTCAAGTTGCACATTTAGAAAAAGCAATTTGGATGCTTAACGCACAGCTTGCATAGTCGGAGGTTGTGTGTCTTACCCCAAAGATAAAAAAAATCCAACTATACAGAAAGATACAATAGAGGGACTTACCTCTGTCAATGAGTTTGATATGCGTATATCAAATGATGAAAAAGAGGAGCTTGTAACATTCAATACGACAGCAGATGGAGTAAGTAAATTTAATCTTCTTGTAGCGTTTTTTATTATATCGCTTATCATGAGTATTTTTATACCAAAGATTTTTATTTCTAATAATATTTATTATACAAGTCGAGAAATTTCAAGATTGCATGCAGAAAAAGAGTTGCTATATGAAGAAAGAATGCGTTTGCAAAAAGAAATTGAAAAGATTAATAATAAGCATTTGATGTTAGAATTAGGGGTGCAATAATGCAGGATATATTTATATTTGGTGGTGGTGCGTGGGGTTTGGCATTGGCACATGCGTTTAGTCAGAAAAATAGGGTTTTTGTATTGTCTCGCAGAAAACTACCATTGCAAGCATATAGTAACGAAACGCAAAATGAAGCCAAATTATATCAACTAGATTCCAATGACTTTTTGGCTTGTTATAATCAGGCAAATAATCCACTTTGCATTATTGCCATTGCAAGTGCATTTTTGCGTTCCTTTATGCAGCAAGCCACATTTTTAGATTCTGTCCGCAATAGCATGTCAATACTTGTTGCAAGTAAGGGCATAGAGCAAGAGAGTGGTGCGTTTGTAAATGAGATTTTGGAGCAGTATTTTCAGGCAAATAATATGTGTTATCTTGCGGGACCTAGCTTTGCAAAAGAGGTTATGGCTGGTTTGCCTTGTGCGCTTGTGCTTCATTCAAGCAATGAGACTTTATGTAAGCAGTATGCAAAATGTTTTCCAGATTTTATTAAAACCTATGTGCAAAATGATATTATAGGTGCTGAAATTGCAGGCGCATATAAAAATGTTATTGCAATAGCTGGTGGTATTTGCGATGGATTAAATCTTGGCAATAATGCTAAAGCTTCCTTATTATCTCGCGGGCTTGTAGAAATGGCGCGTTTTGGTGCGTTTTTTGGTGCAAAGCAGGAAACTTTTTTGGGGCTGTCTGGAAGTGGAGATTTATTTCTTACTTCAAGTTCCACAATGTCAAGAAACTATCGTGTGGGCTTTGGTTTAGCACAAAATAAAACCCTAAATCAGATTCTAGAAGAGCTAGGTGAGGTTGCAGAGGGCGTATATAGTGCTAAATCTATCGTGCAAATTAGCAAAAAGCATAATCTTTATACGCCAATAGCATTTGAAGTGCAAGCGATTTTAGAAGGTGGTGCTGTGCAAGTTGGATTAAAAAATCTACTCAATAAAAAACACGATTAGACAATTCTTTTATTTTTTGTATTCTTAATTTATTATAAAATTCTTGATTCTATAAATTTGCTAGCAATAATTATATTAAATTAAGGCAAGCAATATAAATATAAGGATTTTTGTTTGATAGTTTTCACATTTTTACACATAAAGTAAAAATATGCTAAAACTTAATAATATAAAAAATTAATACAAGGTTTTTTATGTTATGCTTAATGGAAATTTTGCGATATGCAATAAGGAGATTCTATGAAAAAGTTATTGTGGGTATTTGTAATGTTGTCTAGCTTTCTTTTTGCTGCTGTGAATATAAATACAGCAAGTCAGAAAGAACTCATGACTTTAAGCGGCATAGGAGAGGCTAAAGCAAAGGCGATTATAGAATATCGTGCAAAAACTAGATTTAAAAAGATAGAAGATATTATGCAGGTTAAAGGAATAGGGCAGTCTATTTTTGATAAGATTAAAAAAGATATTGTCGTTACAAGCCAGCCACAGGCAACAAAAAAATAGCATTTTGCATTTATCCAAATAAATAGAAATTCTATCAGTTTATAGCCTTGCAATAAAGATTCTATATAGCCTTACTGCATGAGATTTAAGGGCATGTAATCTATAAAAAGATAGATTGTTAAATGTTTTGAATCTTAGTTTTATACTAAACTTGAAATTGATTTAGTGTAGTTAGTTGGATAATTATTATTTTTTAAAGATAAAATAGATTCTATGTAAATAAGGGCTTTTAAATTTATATTTTTGCTAATTTTGGAATCTTATGTTTTTGACTATAAAATTGTTAATTGCTATTTTTAGTTCATTTTTTATGTTTGCATTTTAACTTAAATCATAGCAAACCTTTTATGATTTTTCATATTAATTAAGCCTTGTTGTTAAAGGGACATATACACATTTTATTTATAATGTGCTTTTAAAATTTAAATAAGGTTTATTTCATGCAAACAAAAAAACGAGTGTTAATTAAATTTTCTGGCGAAGCCCTAGCTGGTGCTGGTGGTTTTGGTATTGATTTGGATATTTTGAAGTTTATCGCAAAAGAAATCAAGAATCTCTATGAACATGGATTAGAGATTGGCATTGTTGTTGGTGGTGGAAATATTATCCGTGGTGTTAATGCCGCACAGGGCGGGCTTATCAAACGCACAAGCGGGGATTATATGGGTATGCTTGCAACAATTATTAATGCTGTTGCAATACAGGAAGCACTAGAGAGTTTGGGGCTTGATGTTCGTGTGCAAAGCGGCATTGATGTTACAGAAGTATGTGAGAGCTATATTCATAGACGCGCATTGCGACATTTAGAAAAAGGACGTATTATTATTTTTGGGGCTGGCACTGGCAATCCATATTTTACAACTGATACAGCAGCGGTATTAAGAGCAATTGAGATTGAAGCTGCACTTATACTCAAAGCAACAAAAGTTAATGGCGTGTATGATAAAGACCCAAATAAGCATAATGATGCTAAGTTGCTACCCACTCTAACTTATGATGAGGCTTTGCGTGATCATATCAAAGTTATGGATGATACGGCAATTGCCCTTGCAAAAGATAATAAACTGCCAATTTTAGTATGCAATATGTTTAAGCCCAATAATCTTATTGATGTGTTAGTGCATGAGAGAGGCGATTTTTCTATTGTGCGATAATATGAAATTGCATTAGAATCTATGGAGTGTCAATGCCTACACAAACTCATATTAAAGTATTGAAGTCGCATTTTATGCAGTCCGCACAAACCATTAATGACTGCCCAGCCTCAAGTTGCACTGAAATTGCTGTACTTGGACGAAGCAATGTCGGCAAAAGCTCGATTATTAATCTTTTGCTAAATCACAAGCTAGCAAAGAGTTCAAGCACTCCAGGTAAAACAAAGCTTATAAACTTTTTTAGCACTACTTGGGAGCTTTGCCATACAAATGACAATATAGATTCTAGTAAAGAAAGCCCTCAAATTGATAAGTTAAATTTAAAGACAGAATCTATAAAGATTCCATTGGTAATTGTTGATTTTCCTGGTTTTGGGTATGCAAAAGTGAGTAAAGATGTTAAGAAAATTTGGGATAAGCATTTGACAGACTTTATATATAGACGACAAAGTATTAAGCTATTTTGCCACTTAATTGATTCTAGGCATAGAGATTTGGAGATAGATTCACAAATTTCAAAATTTTTACAAACAATCTTAGAATCTCGCAAAGACTGCAAAATATTGCAAATTTATACAAAAGATGATAAGTTAAATAAAAGCGACTATCACAAGTTAAAAGCACAAGGCAAGCTAACCATATCTACTTTGAAAAAAACTCCCAAAGCCACACAGGAGCTATATCACGCTGTGTTGTATGCAAGTCTAAATATCGCAGATGAAAATAGAATAAGTTTTAATTAAGGCTAATTCTTTACATTGCAAGTAATTAGCATGCAAGATAAGACAGAAAATCTAGATACAAATTTAAATAAGATTCTAATTAATTTTATATTAGATATGCAATTTGACTTAACTATGGTCTATTTTTGTTTTAATATAGAATCTTAAAAATATTTGATATGCTAGAAAACAATAATTAACTCTAAACTAGCAAGAACCATATTAATTTCAAATAAATATTACTAATTATGTTAAAATAATATTATAATCATACTTTTTAAATTTTATTCATAAAGGAAATTTTACATGCCTCCAAATATCCGTGCAAAATCAAAAAATCTCAATAGACTTTTTATAAACAAAAATAATGATAAACAATACTTTTTTATTCAAAAAAGATTCCATTCTAAAAAGTTTATTTACATGGGTGTATTTTATATAAATGCCATTATGCTTGCTAGCAATACAAATACACAAGCAACATCGCAAGATTCTAATGCAAAACGCTATAGCATGCAAGCCGCAACTATTACTGCAACAAAAACACCAACAACAATTGATGAAGCACCGGGTAATGTAAGCGTAATAGATAAAAAGGAAATAAAAATACGACCAAATAGCAAACTAAGCGATACATTGCGAGGTATTGAGGGCTTGCGTCAAAGTAAAAGTCGCGGCATGGATACATTTGATAGCGTTACCATAAGGGGAATTAGCAGTGGAGCTATGATTATGCTTGATGGTGTAATTTTAAATGATATGGATAATAATACAAAAATGATAGTTGCTATGAATGCAGATGATTTGGAGCAAGTAGAAGTAATAAGAGGTCCTTTCTCAAATCTTTATGGTAGTGGGGCATTGAGTGGAGCTATAAATTTTGTTACTGCAATGCCAGATAAATTTACATTAAAAGCAAATATAGGCTATGGGAATCCCTTCATTGCAAATACTGCTCAAGAAAATCTTGTTAGAGGCTATATGTCTTTTAGTGATGCGTTTTTTGATAAAAGATTAAAGCTTAAAGCAAGCTATGGTTTTACTGCTACAAGTGGATATGCTGCTGATAGTGCTTGGGTATATCAAGGAGATTCTATATTGCAAGGCACAAGTGGAGCTATATCTAGCACAAATCCACAAGGAGTTAATATATATCTAATTGGCGATATGGGAAAGCAAAGATATCAAACACATGATATGAAGCTTAGAATGCAATATGATTTAACAGAATCTATTATTCTAGATTCTGGATTTATGTTTAATTACTATGGCTATACGCATGATAATCATACTACATTTTTACGCAAAGATGGGAATGAGTATTGGGGAGATAATGGCAATACTTGTGTTACAAATTGCAGTGGTGGTAGCAATGCAAATCGTCCTATGCCTATGTATTTTGGACGAGGTATAGGACAAGAGAGATTTAGTCAAAGCGTTTTTTATATGGGCTATAAGCAATATTTTGATGATATTTTGCTTAGTGCAAAATATTCTCGCATTGATGGTTGGAGAGATTTTAATAATCCAGATGGTGGTGCAAATGGTGAAACAAATGCAAACACAACTCTAACAGGCGGTGCAGGCTCACAAACAAAGGATAGATTCCAAACAAACAATCTTGATATTTTTACTTCCATTCCAATAGAATCTTTACCGCAAACTATTTTAATAGGATTCCAAGCAAGGCAATTAGGCATGGATGAATTGATATATAATCTTGCAAATTGGACAGATTACACAAGCAGTGGAAGCAATTATGTAAGCACAAGAGGCAAAAAAGGTGGCAGAAGCTTTATGTCTGGAATCTTTATAGAACTTCGTAGCAATTGGAATAAATATATAAGCACAACTTTAGGCTTACGCTATGATTATTGGCTAGGCTATGGCTATTATAAAGATAATAGCCCATCTACAAATAATTCTAAGCATAAGGTCTCACCAAAAGCAACGCTAAATTACTATATCACACGAGATAGTATTATAAAAATGTCTGCTGGGCAAGGCTTTCGTGCGCCAACTTTAACTCAAATGTTTAGCGATTATAAAACAAATAATGGCATTACTACAATTGGAAATCCAAATTTAAAGCCTGAAAGTGCAACAAGCTTTGATATTGGCTTTGAGCAAAAAATACAACTTTTTTCACAATATAACGGATTAATAAAGGCATATTATTTTAATACATTTATGAGTGATATTATATATTCAAATTTAGATGGAAATACAAGCCATCTAAAAAATGGCGGACTTGCACTAATTAATGGTTTGGAGCTATCATATAAACAGAATCTTCCATATAATCTTGCCATTCTTTTTACCTACACTTTCACAAACTCTAGCATGTTGAAAAATCCATCTGACACAAGCATAGAAGGCAAAAAGCTTGCAGGCATTCCAGAGCATTTAGGCTATATGCAAATATCTTATGATGATTCTATATTTTTTGGAAGTTTTGGTATTGAGCTAATGAGTAAGCCCTTTGCAAGAGCGGACAATAAAGATACCATTAGTGGTGTTTATGGTGCAACTGATGGCTATGTGCTAGGCGATATAAAAATAGGATATAGATTCTTAAAGCATTATGAAGTTGCATTTAATGCTACTAATATTTTTAATCAAAAGTATTTTAGCTATTATATGTCGCCTGGTGCTGCATTCTTTATACAAGCTGGTGCTACATTTTAATAACAATTTATTGTATTTGTTATGTTTTATTGTGTATTGTAAAATATTTACTTTATAGGAATATAATTTTTGAAGTCTTGAGACTAAATAAAATAAAAAGGATTGACTATGAAAAAGTTGGTATTAAGTGCCATTGTAGCAAGCTCTTTGGCTATTGTAGGTATGCAGGCTGCCCCTTATAAGATTGATGAAAGTCATTCGTCAATTAATTTTAAAATTGGGCATATGGTTGTTGCAAATGTTGATGGAAATTTTGCAAAATTTAGTGGTAAAGTTGATATTGATCCAAAAACAAAAACTTTAACAAAACTAGAAGGTGAAATAGACATTACTTCTGTTAATACACGCAATGAAGAAAGAGATGGACATTTGCTTGGTGATGGCTATTTTGATGCCGGGAATTATCCAAAAGGAACATTAAAGGCAACAAAAATCACAAAAGTTAAAAATGGCATTCGTGTTGAAGCGGATTTGACACTTCGTGGTGTTACTAAAAAAGTTGTTTTCACAGGAGAGCTTAAAGGTCCAGCACAGCATCCTATGCTTAAAAAAGAAATTTTTGGGCTTACACTAAATGCAACAATAAATCGCAAAGATTTCAATATAGGCAAAGATACTTCAAGTGCAACTATGGGTGAGAGTGTAAATATTGCTATTAGCCTAGAACTCCATCCACAATAATTTATAATCCACAATACCCCCTAATTTAACTCTTATGTTTTTCAAAAACATAAGAGCCTTTATCAATTCAATGTTTTGTATTTAATATTCTCCGTTTAGATATAGAATCTCATTATGCTTTCGTTATTGTCAATTAGATTGGTGTGGGAAATATAAGTGGCTCTATGGTTGCCACTTCAGTGCAAACTGGACATCGATATACATAAAATGGGGTTTGCATTTTGCAGGCATGGCAGCTATAAGTAAATGTAATATCTGCCTTAATATTGGAATATATATGCAATAGTTGTAGCACCTCAATTGTAAAGTTTTGACTTTTTTCATGTCCCTCTATAAAGCCTTTTGCACGATAGATTGCAAGCAAATCCTTATTTGTAGAGATAAAATCAAATGGCACTTCATGCTTTTGAAAATGCCATAATATATCAATATATGGCATAACATCGCTTAATGCTAGAATCTTCTGCCAAAACAAACCAACATTATAAAGTCTAAAATGTCGTAAAATAATGCTACGCAGTGTGCTATCTTGCTCATAAAGCACAAGCAGTTTTTCTTGCTGTTCTGCTAAAGTAATGCGATGATCATTGCATAATTGCATGGCTTTTAAATAATTTTTAGTATGCCATATCTTTTGCGTATTGTAGTTAGAATCTGGATTAGCATATAAAAGTTCTTCTAGGCTATCTAATGCCACAAGTGCCTCTTTGTAATGTTTTAGATTCTCACATGTATGCATATAGTATTCAAGAATACGCATATTATGGGGATAATAATGCAAAATTTCTAAAAAAATAGTCTTACCTCTCTCTAAAAAACCAGCTTTATAATAACTATCGCCAAGTAATTCCAATACTTCTAATTTTTCATGAGTTTCTAATGGTTTTTCGCTCAAAGTTTTATATATTGCAATGGCTTGTTCATAATCTCCTGCTTTTGCGTGAGTTTGTGCAATAACCATTAGCGTTTGTGTGGCGTTTTTTACATGTGCCATAAATTCATCAATATTGTGTTGTATATTAATGCTATCAAACTGCTTGCCTAAGTTATCAATAAGTTCTTGTTTGCGTTTAAAAGTTTGTCTGCGTTTTAAGGAATCAAGAAAAAATACAAATACAACCATAAAAAGCAATGCAAGTATGCCAACAATAGGGTTTCTATATGCGTTTAATATCTCAATCATCATATTTCCTTTTTTGCTACACTAAACACAGCAATTATAGAATCTTAGCATAAGAAAACTATTGTAGAATAATTTTTAAGCTCTTTTATTATGCAGTCTTGGTTTGGTTTTTGTTGTTTATATAAATGTAAATGTGGATTGTATGGTGCTATTGCTTAAGATTAGATAATTTGGGGTTGGTAGTTTATTTTTCTAAATAGATTTAGAATCTATTTTAGATTTTAGTTTTACAAATTCTCATTTTATTTCAGAATCTAGCCTTTTAGATTCCCACTTAATTTCAGAATTAATCCCCACTCCGTCATTGCGAGCGAAAGCGTTGCAATCCACAGATATAATAGATAGTATAGAATCTAAAGCTCATATTTAGAATAGCAATTATTAGAATCTAGAGTTTGTTAAGATTTCAAATAGCTTATAGGCTGGATTATGTGTTGTATTTTAGAATCTCTACCACTTTGGGTGGGTGCAGGGCTTGGGGGTGCATTCTAAGAATTTAGAATCTAGTCTTTTTAGATTTAAAAGACAATTTAGAATCCACTGCCCTAGATTCTAAAGATCAATTAGAATCTGCCACTCCGTCATTAGCTGGCGAGCGATAATTAAACTATATATGTCATTGCGAGCCCTAGCAAGCTATGGCGTGGCAATCCACATTTTTTAATCTAGAATAGATTCTAATTATATTTTGGAATCTAAAACCACTTTAAAATCTAGCCTAGAATCTATTGCGTTACCTGTTTTTTCTGTGGAAAGCTTTGGCTTTTTAGCCTTGCAATGACGATTGTAGTGATTCTATCAATGCAAAATCTAGCTCATGATGACAGACCAAATTCTAAAAAAATTAGTTTTAAAAAAACATTGCTTTTGATTATAAAGGCTTGTTGTATAAAATTTTTCAATTTATAAGCTTTAGTAAGTTTTAAATATTTTTGATAGCATCTTTAAGCTAAGTTTCCTAAATAACAGAATCTAAATTTTCAATTTAGCTTTCTAAGATTTTATACAAAAAACTTTTATAGCAACTAGCAAAGATATTTCACTCTCATATCCTAAAGCTCATGTTTTAAAGATGATAAATCTTAGAATCTATAATTATTATATTAGCTAGCCTGTAAAGTTTAAAATAATCTTAATTTTTTCTATTTGAAACTATTCTTTATTATTCTTTTTTAGGGTGTCATATATTTTTTGTGATAGCTCATTAAAAAGTATTTCTATTTGCCCGCTTAGAGCTGGATTTGTATTCTGCATTAATTCCTGCATTTTTTGTTGTTTAATAGCCTCTATTATTGCTGCTTCGTCTTGTTTGGATTGCGTTGGACTAGAATCTTTTGTAGATGTATCTTGTGTTTGATGAATGTTTTTATTATGTTTTAACTCATTTTGCTGCATTGTGTGCATATCTTTTTGAAAAATCTGTGCCTGTTTAGCATTAACATGACTATAAAACTCATGAAGTTGGGAAAACATTTCATATACACTGCATGGGATTCTCAAATCACTGCCAATAACGCAAATAGGAATATGCGAGAATTTATCCTTTGCAAGAACAGAATCTGTAATAATAAAATCCGCCTTATCAATTGTGCTTAAATGTCCTTTCAAATAAAAACCAAGAGATAATGATAAAAAAATATTTTTACATGCCAAATGGATTTTTACATCATCTTCGGCAATTTCTTGTTGTAATTGCTGCATATTTCACCTCATCAATAAAGCACACGACTAAGATAAAGCCCGCATGCTGGAGCTAGTGTTCTAACGCATGCTTTTTGTGCTAATGAAGTATCATTATTAATTTGACGCTTCATATTCTGTAATGTAATTTTACCTAAACTAAACTCAAAACAAGCTTTAAGCATTATTCTCACTTGCGATCTTAAGAAGCCGTTTGCACCAATATGAATAAAGAAGCAGTCTATATTATGAATTTTTTTAGGAAATATACATGCCTTTGTTATGGTGCGTATATAATTTTTTGTCTCGCTGCCATTTTTCTTAAAAAGTGAAAAATCGTGCGTGCCTATAAACTCATTTAGAGCAGTTTGCAATAAAGCTATATCTCCATGTTGCACTTTTGCAATATATGCTGTATAGAATGGCAATATTTCATTTTGCGTAAAAATATATCTATAAAAACGCATTTTGGCACTAAAGCGAGAGTGGAAATTAGAATCTGCTAGAAAAATTTTACGCACAAATACAAATGGATATAGTCTATCATTTAGCAATTTTTGCATTTTTTGCAATGGCATATATAATTGTGCGTGAAAGTTAATAACTTGATATGTGGCATGCACACCTTTATCGGTGCGACCACTGCCTATTATATGCGTATTAATGCCAATCTTTTGCAACACATTCTCAAAAAAATCTGCCACACTGCATAGCCCTTGCATTGAGCCACTTTTTTGACGACTAAAGCCACAAAATTTTGAGCCATCATAGGCAATAACACAAACAATATTGGAAAGCTGCATTAATAGAATCTTTTTACATATTTTTTATAGAAATGCCACCCAATAAAAAGCCATATAAATGGTAGCAAGAGACTTAATAACGGGACATTCATAGATAGAATATACATTAGCAAAAGATAGCTACTTCCACTGCCAAGCACATAAAAATAGGCATAGTTTTTATGGAATCTAGGATTTTTAATCCCAAAAAAGAGTATAAAAAATATGCTAGCAAGCGGGAATAAAGAAGTGCAAAATGATTGTGAGAATCTTTTAAGCTGTTTATAATCGCCCTTAAAGGCACTCGCCCAATATGTAAGCACATTATAGTTGCCCTCTTTTATTCCATCTAGAAAATTACGCACAATCATTTCTTTAAATTCTATTCTTTGTAGATATTCCTTATCGCTAAAATATGCCTCACCATCATATAAAACAAGCTCTAAAATGCCTTGTTTATTTTCTATCTTGCCATTTTTTGCGATAATGAAATTTTCCTTAATTTTGTCTGTTGAATTTGCATACAAAACAAGCCCATGATATACATTATCTTTCTTAGAATCAATATAAACTAGCCAATCACCAATTTTTTGCCCAAAGTCTCCTGGCTTTAAATCAACATTAATTTCACTTCGCTTAAAGCCAATGAAATCTTTATATGCTTGCTTAGAATTAGGGGTCATTACAAAAGAAAACATAAAAAGCACAAAACTTACCAACGCGCATAAAGGAAGCAATATGCGTATAATATCCCTAGGGCTTACACCAAGTGAGAAAAATACAAGCATTTCAGAATCATAAGAAAGCTTACTTAATCCCAAAATGCAAGCACTATAAAAAGTTAATGCAACCACAAAAAAAGTATTTGCAGGAATGCCATATAAATAAAGTCGCATTAAATCACCTATACTAAGCTGAACTCCATTTGTTAGCATAGCAATATTTAAAAGCAAAATAATAGAGGCAATAAAAAATAATACAAAAAAGAAAGGGAAAAACATCTCCCCAATAGCACGCAATATATATTTTTTAAGAAGCATGCCAAACGCTCACGCACAAAAAACTAGTAGATAAAAAAGGAATAAATGGAATTTGCTTTGTCTGTATTATATTCTCTTTAGAATCTTTTACTAAGGCATTTAATCTTTTATGTCTCCACATTAACACATAGTAGTAACAAATACCCATAATAGACGCAAAGCACAATAATTCAAAAATAAAGCTTATGTCGTTTAAAAAAAAAGATCCAAGTAAAACACTAAGAGATGCAATAATCCAAACATCTCCCTCACCCACATATTGCTTATTGCCTACCAAATGAAGCATAAAGTAGATTCCATAAACAATACCCAAAATAGCAAAAGGATAGACATCATACACAATATGTGTTAGCAAATATAGTATGTAGCTGGAGATAAAAAGCATGGCAAGCAATATATTTGGAACTTTTTGTATATAAAAGTCAAGCACACTTAACACATGCAATAATACAAAGCAAGTAGATATGCAAATCATTGCATATATAGAATCTAATAATTCTACATGAATGCTAGAATCTATTTCTACCCCACTATGATAAACTGCCATGTAATATGCAAACAATGTATAACCGCAAATAATTATATAATGCAAGAGCCTATATTGTATAACTTTAATGCCAATACCCCCAATAGCAAATAATTTTAAAATAAATCTCCAAAGCACACAGCAAAGCAAAGCACTTATGCAAATATATAAAATGCTAGCAAACATATAAAAACCCTTGCATTTCAGAATCTAGCCCCACAAAAAACACATTATTCATTTCGCAATACCTGCAATACATCTATCTGGCTTGCTTTTTTAGACGGATAGTATGATGAGAGGCAAACAATAGCACACGCACCAATAATAGTCCATAATAAATCAGTCCAAAGCAACTCAATAGGAAGCTTTGATACTCCATAAACATCAGCGGGTATTGATATAATATCAAATGTTTTTAGAATCCACATAACAATAAATGCCCCAATAACACCAAATATAATGCCACTACCACCAATAACAGCACCAAGCCTAAAAAATATTTTGCGTATATGTTGCTTACTTGCTCCAAGGCTAATAAGCAAGGCAATCTCTTTTCGCCTATTCATAACCACCATAAGCAATGAGCTAATAATATTTAGACTAGCCATAAGTATAATTAGCATAAGCACAAGGAATAAAGCTTTTTTCTCTAGCTCCATTGCAGAGAAAAAATTTCCATTTTGCTCCCACCAACCCTGCGTATCTGCATGCACCATTTTTCCACTCTCTTGCATATATTCTTTGATAGCAAGTCGGATAGATTCTATATCTTTCATTGGTTCATTAGAAAATATATGGAATCCCTCATATCTAGTGTCAGCCATACCACGCAATGCCTTCAATGCTTCAAATGAGGTATAAACGATAGAATTATCATAGTTGCGTAATCCACTTGTAAAAGTTCCATCAATGGCAAACTTTTTCATCTTTGGAGTGAGTGCTATGCCTGTTGGTGCAAGATCTGTAAAAATTAGCGTTACTTTTTCATCTTTTTCAAGCCCAAGAGAATAATAAAATGCCTCTCCCATTATAAGATTAAAAGTATTGCTAAACTGCTTTGTTTGACTTTCATCAAGCACTTTATTAACCAAACGCTCCTTTTCTAAATCTACGCCATATACAACAAGAGGATAGATTTCAGAATTCATGCGTATAACTGCCTGCGTTTGCATATATGGACTAAATTTTAAATTTGGAAACTTTTTTTCAAGATATTGCAACAATTCATGTGATAAACCCTTATTAGATGTTGCAAAAATAGTAATTGGATAATTCATTATAAAAAGCTTATGTTCAAACTCTTTTATCATGCCATTCATAATACTCATAGTAACCAAAAGCACCATAACACCAACACCTACACCAAGAAATGCTAATATCGCAGTAATTGAAATAAATGGCTGCGTCTTATCAAATTTTAGATAATGTCTCAATATAAACGCAATAAGACGTGTATTTTGCATAAATTTCCTTTATAAATGGCAATTTCGTATTATAACCAAATCTTTAATAGATTATCTATAACTAAATAGCTATTGAAAGCGGTATTTATAAATAACCAAAATGAATAAGACCATATACTAAACAAAATCCGCCAACAAAAAGCATAGCAAAAAGAATAAGGGCAAGTATAAAAGCCCCACCACCAGCATTCTTAAATTTCTTAAAATCAATTTGTAATCCCAATGCACTCATAGCCATAGTTAAGCAAAAGGCAGATATAAACTTGCAAACTACTATAATGCTTTCTGGAAAAGGCACATAAGAATGCAATATCACAACAAATAAAAATCCAAAAGCAAACCATGGTATATGTAGCTTTTTACTACCACTATTTTGATCCTTACTGCATAGCATTGGGATAATAAGTAGCAAAGGAATAAGCAATATAATTCTTATCATTTTTGTAATAAGCGCAAAACTAGCACATTCATTTGATATAGCCCCGCCAGCTCCAACCACATTTGCAACTTCATGAAGTGTTAAACCTATATAAAACCCTTCTTGCGTATGCGTAAATGGAACTATGCCGCTTGCATAAAGCACTGGATAAAGCAGCATTCCAATTAACCCAAAAATAACCACCATGCCGACTGCAATTACACCCTTATAAGCTTCAGAACGCAAAGAAGATTCTAAAGCAAGCACAGCAGCAGCCCCACAAATTGCACTGCCGCCACTTACCAAAATAGCAATATCTCTGTCAAGTTTTAGCCATTTAGTGCCAACCCAAACTCCAATAATCATAATTAAGCTAACAACAAAAATACATGTAACTATACCAACGAAGCCTACATGTCCAATTTCTGCCAAAGAAACATTAAAGCCATACAAAATAATGCCAAAACGCAATATCTTTTTTGCACTAAAAGTAACGCCAATATTAAGCACATCTTGTTTTTTATGGTAATAAAACGATAGCAAAACGCCAAACAAGATTCCAATAATAAGCGGAGATGGAGCATGAGTAAAATTTGGAATCTGCGTAATTGAAATGCTAAGAGATGATAGCAGTGCGACAAATAGAATGCCAATTATATAGCTTTTTGTAGTAGATTTTTGCATATTATTCTTTCTTATTTTAATAGCCTAAGATTATAGCAAAACACAACATATTTAAATGCGAATATATCTTAAAAATGAATGAGACAGAATCTTTAATGTAACTTTTTCCTATTAAACACATAAAAATCACATTAACAAAACTCATAAAAACAATGTCAATACAAATATTGCATTTTAATGCTGCTAAATTTTAAATTGCAAAAATAGAGATTCTAGAATCTTTTTATTTTGCACCCCCAAGCCCTGCACCCACCCAAAGTGGTAGAGAATCTAGACACCACAAAAAACTTTTACACATTCTTAAAAATCCACAAAGATTCTAAAAAATTTTAGCCCTTTGTCATAATGTTGTCAAAACTCTTTGCTATAACTTCACTTAATAAAAGCATATTAAGGCTTATTAAACATAAAGATTCTGCTAAAAGTTAGTTTAATGCTAAATACATATAAGTAAGCACTTTGATAAGGCAATCATAAAAGGAGAAAATATGATAGCACAAGCAAAAAGAGAAAATAAGGCTGTAAGTAAATATAAGACAAGAAGACTAAAAGCATTAAGGAAAATAGAAGGCACTCTTTTAGATACAAATAAAAAAGCCCTAGAAAAACTCTTGCCCTTTAAGTCTGTGGCAAATGATAGGGATTATGAGAGAAAGCTTTTTGTCGCACATCTTTTAGCTCTTTTCCCACATTTTATGGATTTTGATGAATGTTTTAAGCTTTTTAGAAATAACTTTAATGCGAATTTAGCTGATTTTAGCGATGAGGCTATGGTAGCAGAGTTTATTACGCCCTATCTTTTAGAGCATTTTCATACACTAAAGCCCAAGCCATTTGTGTGTAAGAATCTAGCCCTTTTGCAAGAGTGCTTTGGATTAAATGAGTTAGAAACAAATGCCTTATATGCTATTGGTTTATTTGAGAAAATGAATAAATACTATGATAATGATAAACCTGATTATTTTGAGTTTTGTTTGCTTTTAGCAAGCGTGTTAAAGACAAATCACACAAAGATTCAAAAGCTGCTTATGGCAGATATGCCACTTAGAAAGTTTGACTTTATTGATGAAAATCTTAGATATGGTAATTTTGAATTAGAAGGCTTGGCTGAAAGGCTTATGATAGAGCCTTTTAGCAAACAAGAGATAATGAAAAGAATTGCTAGAATCTATCCTAAAAGCACGCTTGAGAGAGCAGACTTTAGCTATATGCAAAGAGATTTAGATATGCTTTTAAATTATTGTAAAAATGCTAAAAATCCTAGCATTTTTCTCTATGGTAAAGCAGGTGTGGGTAAGAATGAAATTGCTGCCCTTATAGCAAAAGAGCTAAATAAGGACTTATGGGAGATTCACAATATTGATACACAAGGCATAATGAGAGATGATAGACTCGAGCAGTTTATAAGGGCTCAATCTATGCTAAAAGCTGATAAATCTGTGATTTTACTTGATGAATGCGAGGAGTTTTTCCCACGATTAAATCCTACATATAATGAAGATAAAGCAAGCAAAAATACACTCAATAAAATTCTAGAATCTGTAAAAATTCCAAGCATTTTTCTAAGCAATAGTGCAGATATTGACCCAGCATTTTTGCGTAGATTTGACATTGTGCTTGAAATCCACGCACCAACAAAAGAGAAGAAAGAAGAGCTTATACAAAAGTCTCTAAAATCTCAAAGAATAAGACTAGATTCTAAAATTATTACTCAAATTAGCGAATCTAATCTCTCTCAAGGCGTGCTTTTACAAGCTTGTAAGGTGGCTAAAACTTTAGCTAAACATAAATTATCTAGCTTTGAAAATAAAGATTCTAGAGATAGGGTAAGAAAAAGTCATATCATTACAGAAAGCCTTATACAAGTGCTAAACGAGCATTTAAAACTACAAGGACATAAGCTTATTTCTACTAGTGTTCAAAAGGAGCAGAATCTTCCTTATGATATAGGCTTAATTAATGCTAGCATAGATATAAAAAGTTTATGTGAAAAAATCAAAAATGTATGTGGCATAAAAGATTCCAATAACAATGATTTTGAGATGCAAGGCATTAGAATCTTAGCTTATGGAATGGCTGGTAGTGGAAAAAGTGAGTTTGCTAAAGCCTTAGCAAAAGAGCTAAATAAGCCAATAATGCTAAAAAAGGCAAGTGATTTACTCTCTAAATGGGTAGGAGAGAGTGAGCAAAATATCGCACAAGCTTTTAGCGAAGCAGAAAAAGATAGAGCGATTTTAGTGCTTGATGAAGTAGATAGCTTTTTACAAGATAGAAGTGGGGCACATAGAAGCTTTGAAGTTACTCAAGTGAATGAAATGCTTACACAAATGGAGAGTTTTGCTGGCATATTTATCGCTACGACAAACTTTATGGATAATTTAGATAAAGCAAGTATCAGGCGATTTGATATGAAAATAGAGTTTAAACCGCTAGATTCTATTAAATTAATAAAAGCCTTTGGTTTATATGCTAGACATTTGGGGCTTAGTGATTATGTAGCATTTTTAGAATCTGACTTTGCTAAAAGGGCGATAGAAAAGCTAGATAATGTTTGCTTTGGGGATTTTGCTTTGATTGCTAGAGGTGCTAGGTTTGAAGCAATCACTTCTTCGCAACAATTGCTAGAGAAGTTACAAGAAGAATCAAAACTTAAAGATTCACATACAAACACTAGAAAGATGGGCTTTTAGAATCTCGCCTTTATGGGTTGTTGCAGGGTTTAAGGTGTATTGATGAGCTTTTAGATCTTTGAATGATGTGATACAATATATAAATTTATAAGGAATGCAAATGAGAGATGAGAATCTAGGGCTATTTTTAGAGAGATTTAGGGATTTTAACATTGAAATTGAGGCAAGAAAAAAGCGAGGGCAAAACGACTTTAATCCCTTGCTTTGTGTGCAAAAGCTAGATGATGAAGAAAATATGCATAGCGGCTTTTTGTATGCCCTGCTTAATCCTTATGGGGAGCATTACCAAGATGATTTATTTCTAAAACTCTTTTTAAAATCTGTTGGCTTAAAAGAGTGGTTTGGTAATACAAGTAATGCTAGAGTGTATAAAGAGAAAAAACGCATTGATATTTATATCGCCAATGGCGAAAAGCATATCATTGTAGAAAATAAGATTTGGGCAGGAGACCAAGATAGGCAGATTGAGCGATATATTGAGACAATGGCTAAAGAGCGAAGCCTAGATTCTAATGATGATATGGAATCTAATGAATTAGAATCTAGTGAAAAAGAGACCAAGCAAGAGCAAAGCAAATCTTATAAAAATATCGCTGTGCTATATCTCACACCAGATTCTAAAAATCCCACGCCACAAAGTTTAGGCAAATGGCAGATACAAGGGGAATATCTCATAGATAGCAAAAATAATCAAGTGAGATTCAAAGCAATCTCGTATGAAAAAGAGATTTTAAAATGGCTAGAATCTGCCTTCAATGAAGCAGGTGGGATAAGCAATCTAAGAATGGCGATAGAGTGCTACGCTGATGTAGTAAAAAGACTAATAGGAAAAAAGGATAATGCAATGGATTTACGAGCATTTTTTAATAAAGAAGAGAACAGGCAGTTTTTAGACATAGCATTAGAGCTAGTAGCTAGGCGAGATGAATTAGCGAAGATACAATTTCTCATAACTGCACAGGCTATCAAAAAGATAATTGATGATAAGTATAAAGAATATCGATACAAAATTATTTTTGAGAAACCTCATATGAGGGTATTGAATAAAGAGTTTTATGAAAAGAAAATGAGTTTTGACATTTATGCAGAATATGGCACAAGAACAGCATTAGTGTGGTTTGGGGTAGCACTAGATGGGTATGATAGAAAACGAACTCAAGCGGTTATTGATACGCTTAAAAGTGTCCTAGATATAGATAATAGTGCATTTCATATTTATACGATACAAACCGCACAGAATCCAAAAAAATATCATCGCATTCATATAGGAGAGAATCCTAATTGCAAACCTAAAGACTTCACACAAGAAAAATTTATAAACTTTTTTGAAAGTGTGAGAAAGCAAGCTGATAAGTTTAATCAAAAAATTGCAGATGATTTAGCAAAGTCAGATTCAAAACTTCGCAAGTTTTTAATTGATAACGATTAAAATCTTATCAAGCTTTTTTATTCCCTCTTTACACATTCTTAAAAATCCACAAAGATTCTAAAAAATTTTAGCCCTTTGTCATAACGCTGTCAAAACTCTTTGCTATAACTTCATTAACACATAAAAAGGAGACGCAATGCAAATTACACAAGAAAATTTATTTTCCTATATGCAGGCTTGGCTTAGAGAATGCGATATGAAGATTCTAGGCTATCACAACAACACTAAGGCACAAAAGGCTAAAAAATGTTTTTGTGAATCTTTACATTTATTAGAGTTTTTAGACACATTTTCTTATGATTTAGTGTATAACTCACAAGAGTTTTTTCTAGCAGTAGCAAAGAAGTCGCAAAAAGTTTTAGGCATAAAGCAATGTGAGTTTGAAACACTTTTGCAAGATTCTATCTCAAAGCTTAATAATCTCACAAAACTTAGAAAAGCCCACATTTATGTCAAAACAGACTTTAACATTGGGGTAAATACGAGACCACTTCATATTCTTGCAGCGGCACAAGGGCTTTTATGGCTTAGATTCACTCCGCAATATAAGGAAGCAACTCTAAACCTTTCAGAGATTTTACAAATGACAAAAGAAATGGTGATAATGCACCATACTAAAAACAAGGGTAAGCTACACATTTGGGGCAATATTTTAGAATATTATTTGCTCTATGATGGTAATCGTTATGAGTTTGATACACAGGGCAATTTTAAAGAAACCCAACAAGCTAAACTCTCTCAAGGCATAGCCTATGTAACGCTAAGTGTCTAAGTTTGTGAGTTAAAGCTTTGAATATGAGAAAGCCTTGCTATAATATTAAACTTTAAAGAAAGGGGAAGTGTGGAATATAAAGAATTTTTCAAAAGTGTAAAAGGCTTTTTGGAGCAGGCAGAGATTCATAAAAGGCGAGGGAATAATGACTTTAATCCCTACCTTGAAATGTGGAGTGAGAGTAATGAGGTCAAGCTACATAGCAGGCTAATCTGTGGATTTTTAAACCCACTAGGCAAACACTATCAGGGCGATGTGTTTTTAGAAACATTTTTAGAGTGCGTGGGGCTTAAAGCGTGGTTTGGCAATACAAGCGGGGCTAGAGTGTATAAAGAGTATAAAAACATTGATATGTATATCACTAATGGTGAAAGGCATATCATTGTGGAAAATAAGATTTGGGCAGGAGACCAAGATAAGCAGATTGAGCGGTATATTGAGAGCATAGCTAGAGGGCAGGGCGGGGGATTTGATGAATTGGATTCTAGTGATGATATGGAATCTAGCCAGAGTGAAGCGCAAGAGCAAAGTGTGTCTTATGACAATATCGCCGTGCTTTACCTTGCCCCTGATGAACGAAAGCCTTCAAAGGATAGCCTAGGCAAATGGCAGATACAAGGGGAATCTCTTAAATATAAGCAAGACAAAGTGAAATTTAAAGCTATCACTTATAGGGAAGAGATTCTAAAATGGATAGAAAAATCACAGGCAAAAGTCGGCTGTATCACAAATCTCAATGCCGCATTGCTCTTTTATAAAGATGTCGTGCAAATCATCACCAAAACAAAGGAGAACACAATGAGTATAGAAAGCTTTTTGACAGAGAATGATATGGAAGAAAATATGGAGGTGGTCTTTGAGATACTAAACAAAAAAGAAAAAATCATAGAATCTTATCACGAAAAATTTGTAGAAAAAGTTGTAGAAAGGCATAGGGAGCAGATAGAAAGCAGGGGGTTTGAAATCATTAAGCTAGATAAGGCAAAGGCAGTAGGCGAGTGGAAAAAGAATAAGTTAAGCTACCCGCTTATCATTAAGCCTAAAGATATTTGCGATAAGCATTATTATCTTGCCTTTTGTGTGGAATACTACACGCAACACAAACAATATAGCTACTATGGTGTGCGGATTTTTCAACAAGATTCACCAATAAACGCAAATGTTACAATGCCAAGTAAAATCCAAGATAAAGGAAGCTGGTGGCTTTATGATAGAGATAAAAAGCAGCGTTATGCGTTTGATACTTTGAGGGCAGAGTTTGAATCTAGCTTGCTAGAATTTTTAGATTCTAGCAAGATTAAAGCCTGGAATGAAAAGCTTAAATCCTATCAAGCATAGCAGCACCACTCACACAAAGCAAGATTAGAATCTTGCTTTGCAAGCTACACAATCCACAAAGATTCTAAAATAGACTTAGTATCTAGCACCTCCGTCGTGAGCTAGCGAGAGTAGGCGAAGCAATCCACAGAAAAAGCAAACAATGCAATGGATTCTTATATATAGTTTCTAAATTCTTAAAATGCACCCCCAAGCCTGCACCCACCCAAAGTGGTAGAGATTCTAAATTATAAGTTTTGATTGCTAAATGTTTTGGCTTATTGTGAAAGTTATGGCATGTAGGTTAAAATCATGTTTATGAATGAAAAATTATTTTTTAAATTTGTATTCTTTGTTTGAGATAGTTTATAAATAAATGTAGTTTTATATGCTTTTTGATACATATAAAACACGCTTTAAAGTAAAAAAATGTGTAACCTTTTGCGATTAAACCAAAAAATTTATAAATCATTCAAGCAAAAAGCCTTATAATATGCGTGTTTGTGTGTGTTTAAAAAAAATATTTACTGTTGTAAATGATCTTTTATTGTTATTGAAAAATCAGCGGCATTAATAATTTCATATTCTTTGCAGCCAAGCTCCATTCCCAAATCGCATGCTTTTTTGAAAAATTTTCTTGCTTGTATTCTATCGGCTTTTACTCCCATGCCATTTTTATATGAAATGGCAAGATTATAGCATGATTGTTCCTCATTATTCGCACATGCCTCAAAAAAGATTCTATTGGCTTTTTGTATATTTGCTTTAACGCCTAAACCATTGACATATAGCATAGCAAGGTTGTAGCAGCTTGGCATAAAGCCTTGATTGCAACTTCGCTTATATATGGCATGCGCTTGCGTATAATCTCTTATGATTTCATAGTTTAGACCATATTCAAAGCAAGCTTCAGGAATGTCAAAGTAGCATGATTTTTTTAAATATGGGATAGCATTTTCATACTTTTTTACATTCATGTAAATATGCGCAATGACAATGCAGCTTGCCCTCTCACTGCATTCATCTACATTTGGTAAATCATTATCAATAAGCGTATTGCATGCTTGCATATCCTCATCTAAACAAGCATAAACAAGCTCTTTTTGATTAAAAGAATTATCTATATTTGCCATATCAATAGCCTTACTATGCAATAATGATATAGCAAATAAGAGTATGAGAAAATTACGCAAATAGCACATAAATTAATCCTAATCTATATTGATTTAAAACTTTAGATTCTAGCAATTAGTTCTAAGCAGCTAAGAATCTAGCCCAGATTCTAAAAAATCCCATTTTTAGCAAAGTTAAAAATGACAAGTCTTTAGAATCTAAAATAAAATTAGAATCTATTCTAGATTCTATAAGTATGGATTGCTGCGGCTTGCAGGCAAGGCTAGCTTATGACAAAATAACGATAGGCTAGATTCTAAAAAATCTATATTTAGAATCTAGGATAGATTTTAATCATATTTTAGAATCTAGCACCTTAGATTCTAAGTCTATTTTAGATTCTATCTTTGTGGCACTTAAAATAAGCTTATTATAATGATTTGAAATTTAGCATTAAATTAAAAAATATTTAAAGTTAATGAAAAGAAGTCGATATATTTGCAGTGTTTTATTGAGTGGTAATGCTACTATTCAGTCACTAATCATGTTATAAAGGATACAATGATGACAAAAAAAATAATGGGATCATTCGTTTTGGCGGGGATTTTGGCAAGCGGTGCACAAGCAGTTGAGGTTACTCCTTTTGGTCAAGTTGGGGCAATGGGTAATTTTGGCTTTGGTAATGGCAATACATTACCAAATCAAAGTGTAACTGGATATGTTGGTGTTGTTGGACAAGCTGGGGTAGATTTTAACTTTAATGGATTGAAGCTTGGCGTTGGTGTTATGGCTGGTTATGCTCCATTAACAATTGGTGCTGGCGGTAGCTTTACAGATAATGCGTTTGTGGGTGGAAATGGCAAACTTTTTGCGCGTCCATGGATAGATGTTTCCGATTTATATCTTCAATATCAAGGTGCTGGGCTAGATTTAGCTTTAGGTCGCTACAATGCAAGCAAGATTCTAACAACAGCGGATTGGGTTGGAGGATATAATCAAGGTGTTGCTCTTGCATATCAATCACAATATTTTGGAATCTGGGGAACATGGATTAACGATTGGCTACGCAATGGATATAATGCAAGTGCAAATTTAAAATCTGGGGCTGATGGACGTTATGGTATGGATATTGCCGGATTTGGTAAATATCCTTCAAGCTGGGATAACTTTGGCTTTAATAATGAACTATTTGCATTTGGTATGGATTTTAAATTTGGTGAAAATGTAAGCCTTAGCCCTTACGCACAATATTGGTCAAGAACAGGCAATAATGATGTATTGCAAGCTGGTGGTCGCCTTATCCTTGATTTTGATTTAGGTGCTGTAAAGACCACAACAACTGCACGCGCTTTATGGTCTCATGCCTTTAACAATGGTGTAAATGGTTTTATGTGGCAACTTGATGAAGAGTTGTTGTTTGTAGATATGATTAAGCTTGGTGGTGGCTATATGAGTATAGGCGATTTTTGCTTACAAGGCACAACTCTTGTTGATAGAACAAGATTCTATGGACAATACCTCTATCCATATAACGGATATAGCGGTGTTGGTTTAGCAAATAGAGGATATTTAAATGCTGGTGTAAATACATGGTATGTATTTACAGGTTTAAAACTTGGAAGCGATCTTAATTTTGATGTGCTTTATGCTGGTGGAGATTACAAAGAATTCTCTGCTATCATTAACTACAATATCATTAATAGCGGAAACCTTGTATGGTCTGTTGGCGGTGGTTTTGTAAGCAATGCGTTTGGCAATGCAAACTCTGGTTTAGCATTTACAAAGCTTAAATTCTAAGTCGCTAAAAATATAACCTCAAATTAACACAAAACTGCATATACATGTAAAAATGTTGCATGTATGTGTGGCATACGCAATAAAAACTTACAATTACAAAATCTTATTAAGATTCTAATAACCTAAAGATTCTATAATATCATTCAAATTCACATTCAATTTACACTTTTTGATATTAATTTCAAATAAAGGACATAGCCTTATGCAGACAAAGCCTAACAGCCCAAAACTCTATATAGAAACATTGGGCTGTGCAATGAATGTGCGTGATAGCGAGCATATTATTGCAGAATTACAATCAAAAGAGGGATATAGCTTGACTGCAAATATGCAGGAAGCAGACCTTATTTTAATCAACACTTGTTCTGTGCGTGAAAAGCCCGAACAAAAGCTATTTAGTGAAATAGGGCAATTTGCGAAAAACAAAAAAGAAGGTGCAAAAATTGGCGTTTGTGGCTGCACGGCAAGTGCTATGGGGCATGAGATTATTAAAAAATCGCCGCATGTAGATTTTGTACTAGGTGCAAGAAATATTTCTAAGATTACAAGCATTATCCATAAACCAAAAGCCGTAGAAATAGATACAAGCTATGATGATAGCACATATGTTTTTTCAGATTCAAAGCAAAATGGTTTTAAGGCATTATTAAATATTTCTATTGGTTGTGATAAGAAATGTGCGTATTGCATTGTCCCATTTACTCGTGGAAAAGAGATTTCTATCCCATTTGACTTGCTTTACAAAGAAGCTCAAAGGCTTGTATCAAATGGCGTTAAAGAGATTCTATTGTTGGGACAGAATGTAAATAATTATGGGGTGAGATTTAGCACACCACATAGTAAAATCGATTTCACTATGCTTTTAAGAGAGTTGGGCAAGCTAGATGGATTAGAACGCATTCGCTTTACAAGTCCTCATCCACTACACATGAATAATGAGTTTTTAGATGAATTTGCAAATAATCCAAAAATTTGCAAAAGCATTCACATTCCATTGCAAAGTGGTTCAGATAAGATTCTAAAGTCGATGAAACGCGGCTATACGCAAGAATGGTATTTAGATCGCATTGCATATTTGAAAGAGAGAGTGCCTCATGTGGGTATTAGCACAGATATTATTGTTGGATTTCCAGGAGAAAGTGATAGCGACTTTAATGAAACAATGAGGGTTTTAGAATCTGTTCGCTTTGATACACTTTATAGTTTTATTTACTCCCCTCGTCCAAATACGCTTTCGCATTCATGGGGAGATAAAGATAGTGTTCCAAAAGAAGTGGCAAAAAAGCGTCTAGCAATTTTGCAACAACGACATAGAGAAATATTGCAAGAAAATAGCAAACAAGAGTTAGGCAAAACACATAAAGTTCTTATAGATTCTAATAAAAAGTCGATTAATGAGACTTTTAGCGAGGGAAGAAGCGATACAAATAGGCTCATTAGAATAGAAAATGAATTTATAGATATGGGTGATATTGTGGATATAGAGATTACAAAAGTTGCAGGTAGCACGCTTTTTGGACAAAAAGTGCTAAACAATGTTTCTGTGTGAGAGTGAAAATGTCTTTTTTTGATAAGTTTCTTACAAGAGAGCGGCAGCAAAAACTAAAACGCAGATATATACACAAGGTTATGCTATTTGTATCAAAAAGCATAAATATGACATGTCGCAATAGATTCCATATTACTGATTATGTTAAAGATAATAATTTTATAGCATGCTTGTGGCATGGTAATTTTTTAATGATGCCCTATTTGTATGCAAAAGCTAGAGAGATTCCAAATATGTGTCTTATTACTGCCGCACACAATGATGGAGCAATGGTTGAGCAGTATTTTGAGCAATTTGGGCTAGAATCTATACGAGGTAGCACAGGCACGCATAAAGGCGGGACAAGAGCACTTATACAAGCCCTACGTGCTTTAAAAGAAGGGAAAGATATAGCAGTTACTCCAGATGGTCCAAAAGGTCCATATAAAAGCATTGCAAATGGAATCTTGCTTATGGCTATGCGTAGTGGCGTTGGAATCTGTGGTTGTAAAGTTCAGCCTAGCTCCTATTGGGAGCTAAAAACATGGGATAAATTCTGTATTCCAAAGCCATTTAGCCGCATTGATTACTATATATATGAACCATTATTTTTACCAGAAGATATAGAAATTAATGAAGCAAGAATTTTATTAGAAAATTATATGAAAGTGGTTGATTCTCTTTAGACTTTTAATGAATTTTATTATTGCAAAAGCATTGATATAGCCACTAAGATATTGTTTTTTTGTAAAGCCAAACAAACTATATTTATGGTATCTAATAATTTTGCTAATAATTTTTTGTGCGTTTATATGATTGCCATGATTCTATTAGATTTTTACAAAAATTACCATTATTGTTTGGATATGGAATAATTCTGTCTTTAGCTATTAGCAAACAAAGTTTTGTATCTGTAAAAACAGGCAATACATAATTGGTATTATGCCTAATAAGTGTTGATTGTAAATATATTAGCCAAGCTATAAAAGTAGTTTGTATGCAGAGTGTTTGCTCGGGATAAAGCGTATTTCCCGCACGACATTGGGCTATTGATATGGGGTTTGTAGGCTCAAAAGGGGTAAATGAAAAATATTTTTGCATAGTTTTTACATCATTATATTTTACTTGCGTATATAGAATCTTGTTGCTTGCTTTTAGCGTAGAATCTGGGAATTGCTTTGCCATAAGATTCAATAAATAGCTACTTTGAAATTTTTCTGCATATTTAGCATATAAGATTCTATATAACAAAAATGAATAAAGAGAATCTGGTAGCATATAGCTTGTTATACCTGTGATTTTTTGCGTGGTTTGGCTTGTTACTGCTTGGTTGGTATATTTTTTTGTAAGTGTTAATAGGTTGTAGGCTAGGACAATTGCATTAAAATTTCCATAACTCTCATTTTCAAATTGGTTTATTTCTGCGGCTACATTTGCCACAAAGCTAGCACTTAAAACGCTATTATAAAGTATAATATTGCTTTGAAATGCCTCCCATGGAGCAATAGCTAAACCCTGATTCTGTAAAAATGCAAACTCAAGCAATACTTCTTGTGCAAAGTTGGTAAAGCTTACTGATTGCAATAATTTATCTTTTGGAATGTGTTTGCTTGTTGGCTGCAACTGACTTAAATCTGCAAAATATAGTTTTGCAAACTGCTCATAATCTTGTGCGTCTTTTTTGTTGAGTGATTTTGGAAGTATTTTTGTAAAATGCTCTTTATACCATTGATTGCTTTGATCTTGTGTTGTTGCAAAAGGAATGCTTGGTTGTTGCTCTTTTATTTGTGTTTTTAAATCTTGTGGCTTTAGCGTTTCCTTTTTCGCACAAGCACTAAAAAGCAATATAATTAAAATTAGTGAAATAATATGTATGCTGCCCTGCAATTTAGATTCTATACGCATACCTTTTGTCATGCCTAGATGCCTCTAATTGCATTTATTACATAAGCACACTACGCACACTCATGCACTCTGGTATGGCTCTCAAATCATCAAGCAACTGCATAGATACCGCACTATCTACAAGTATTAGTGCTAATGCGCTTTTTTCGTGTAGCTCTGATTTTCTACCAAGTCTAAAGTCTGCTATATTTACTCTATGCTTTGCAATTGTGTTTCCAATGCTTCCTATAACTCCCGGCACATCGGTGTTACGCACTAAAATCATATTCCCCTTAGGCTCTAAATCCATGCCAAATCCATTTATATTATTGAATCTAACAATATGTCCATCATATATTGTGCCACTTACACTCATACTTTCTTGTGCTGTGTTTAGTGTAATTTTTATAAGATTTTTATATGGTCCTGCATTATGCTTAATTTCTGCGCTGCTTTGCACCCCGCGTTCTTTTGCTACAAATGGAGCATTTACATAATTTATCTTATCATCAAGTGAATGTTTTAACGCACCCACAAGACCAAATGTTAAAAAGGCGTCTTGATATTTTTCAAGCTCTTGTCCATTTACATAAATATGAAGTGAGCTTATTGCCCCATCAATAGCTTGTGCGGCAAAGTATGCAAGCTTTTGTGTTAGCTCAAGATATGCAATTATAGAATCTGGCATATCTTGCGTTTTTGTTGGAAGATTGAGTGCATTTGGAAAAGCAGAGCCTCTTGCCGCAGAAATAGCGGCAGTTGCGGCTTCTATGGCAATTTTTTCTTGACTTTCAAGTGTATTTGCACCAATATGAGGGGTTACATAAACATTATCTAAATCTAGAATTTTATTATTTGTAGCAGGCTCACTATCAAATACATCAAGTCCCGCCCAAGCAATTTTTTTTGATTTTAATCCATCATACAAGTCGTTTTCATTGTATAAACCGCCACGCGCACAATTTATTAAAATCACGCCATCTTTCATTTTTTCAATTTCTTTGCTTGTAATCATATTTGTAGTTTGCTTATTTTTTGGCGTGTGTATTGTGATAATATCGCATGCTAAAATATCATCAAAGTTGGTAGTATAGTCAATTCCTAAATCGAGTGCTTTATTTGGGTTAATATATGGATCATAGGCAATTACTTGCATATCAAAAGCCTTTGCGCGAATGCCTACACGACTGCCGATATTACCAAAGCCAATAACACCAAGCTTTTTATCTTTTAGCTCAATTCCATACCAATCCTCACGCCTCCATTTGCGTTCAGTCTTTAATTGTGTATTTGCACTTGGGAATCTTCGTATGGCACTAAGCAAATGCGTCATTGTAAGTTCTACTGCGGCAATCGTATTTGCAGTTGGCACATTCATAACCACCACACCGCGATAAGAACATGAATCAATATCAACATTATCCACACCCACTCCAGCACGAACAATCGCTTTTAATCTCTTAGAATCTTTAAAAGCAGATTCTAAGAGTTTTTCATTTATAGCAGTCGAGCTACGCGTAATAAGCACATCAGCTTTATGCAAATGATTTAATAACTCATCTTTTGGCAAATCAGCAAGATTTTCCATAGTAATATCATCTTGCGTGTTTAGAATCTTTAGCCCTTCATCATGGATATGATCGCACACTATAATATGTTTTTTCATTGTATTCCTTTCACTTTGTTGGGGTAATGTATTGTTTTTGACATTATTTTTTTAAGCTCATTTCATATTCTATGCCATAGTATTTAAAATCATTTAGAATCATTTCTCTCTGTTTTTCATCAGGCATAAAAAGTAGCAAATCAAGCGTATCTTTATGTTTAAAATAAGAAAAATCAATATGCTTTTGTCTTAAAATCTCATTAAGGCAGAAAAACTTATAGTCATCAAGATTTTTAACCAAAACTTTTGTATAGTCTGTTTTTAAGTCCTCGTAGCGTTTGACATCAATAGCGATATTTAATACATTTGATGGAAATTGATAAGTAGTGGCAATAGCCTTTTCGTTTGCATTGCTAATCCATACATCATCTTGCACACTCTCCATTTTTGGAATAGCCGATACATTTGGTTTTTGCACGGGCTTTGCTTGTGGCTGCTCTATTTGCACATCGCTATTTTGCATTTTTTGATAAAATGCGTATAATACATAGCCACCACCAACCAAAACAAGAAGTATAAGACCAGCGATTATGCCCCTTATCATTCAAAAAACCTTATATGCAAATCTTATTGCTTATTGAGATTTTTAAGTGCATCACCCAATGTATCACCCAATGTGATTTTTTCATCAGAATTATATTCTTTAAGCTCTTGTTGCTCTTTTTTCTTATGCAATCTTCTAACAGATAGTCGCACGCGATTTGCTTTTTTATCAACACTCACAAGCGCACCTTTAATTGTATCGCCTATTTTAATGTTTTCTCGTGTGCCACTGCTTAAATCCTCATTGCGAATAAGAGCGTCAATATCCTCATTTTCAACTTTAATAAATATACCAAAGTCTTTAATATCAATCACTTTGCCAGAAATTTCATCATCAAGTGAGTATTTTTTAGAAAAAAGTTCGCTTGGAGATTCTGTAAGATAGCGTCTATTGAGAGAAATTTTCTCATTAGTTGTATCTATTTTTTCAATTTTTACTTCAATAGAATCTCCTACCTTAAATTCATCAGAACATTTTTTATTTTTATCCCAAAATGCGTCCTCATTATGCAATAAGCCATCAACAAGACCAAGATTTACAAATGCCCCAAAACTTGTAATTGTTGCTATTTTACCCTGAATCACATCTCCAACTTTATGCGTTTTGACAAATTGTGTAAAAGGTTTATCTTGTAGCTTTTTGAGGCTTACACGCAATTTTCTATTTGTGGGGTCAATTTCTATTACTTCTACATTGATTTCATCACCAACTTTTAGACAATCACTAGGGTGTTTAATGTGCTTATCCCATGACATTTCAGAAATATGTAAAAAGCCCTCCACATCGTTACCCAAATCAACAAAAGCGCCATAAGTTTCAAGATTGCTTACAACAACTCGGATAACATAGCCAACTTTAATTTCATTTGTAATCTCTTTCCAAGGATCATCAAAAAGCGCACGAATAGAAAGTGATAAGCGGTTTTTTTCCTCATTGTATTCAAGAGGCTTCACTTGCACCTTATCACCAACTTTATAATGTTTAGCTGGATTTACAGGTCCTCTATAACTAATTTCTGTTAAATGCACAAGCCCCTCAACAGAGCCAATCTCAACAAACAATCCAAATTTTACAATACTCTTTACAACTCCCTCATAAGCCAAACCACTCTCAAGCATTTTTTTTGTATTTTCTTTCTGTGCGGCTGTATGTGTTTCAAGATAACGTTTTCTTGAAATTACAATAGAATTTCCATCAGGTCTAATATCAACAATGCAAGCTTTTATAGGTTTGCCAAATACTTTAGAATCATCTTTTTCTTTGCTTAATGCAGCAGAATGGCGTGGCATAAAATATTCAACACCATTTGCAGATTCCACAATATAGCCCCCTTTATTTTTACCCCTAATAACACCCTCAACTACTTTGTCTTTATAATCTGTGCCAAGTGCTTTGATTTCATTTACAACTTTTTCATATTTAAGTGCTTTTTTATATGATACCTTAATCCCACCTTTTTTGGATACATGCACAAGGATGCTATCGCCTTCTTTGAATAAAAGATTACCATTAGAATCTTTTATCTCATCAACACTCATGCGACCTTCTTTTTTATCTTGCACATCAACCATAACATTTTCATCGTCAATCTTTACAATTTTTCCCTCTTTTAAAATATTGTCTTCAGACCGCTCTGAACTATTAAGCATTGCTGCAAAATCTTCTCCTTCATTTGGAAACATTTCGTCTATTTTCTCTGGACTAATCTTCATCGGATACCTTTTTTGAAATCTTATAGATTTTGTTATTTTAGTATATTTTCGGCGAAAATGCGTTAAAAATCTTTAAAAAATAATATTTTAACTTAAGTATCAGCAAGTTTGATAGTTATTGTATTTTGTTTTCATATTAATTGTCTTATAGCCCTATTTATTTTACTTTTTATTAGTCATGTTTATAATTTGATTATTTTTATATTACAATTATGGTAAATTTATCAAGGTGGTTTTATGATTATTATCCCAGCAAGACTTGCAAGCTCAAGGTTTCCAAATAAGATTCTATGTGATATTGGTGGTATGCCAATGTTTATTAAGAGTGCGAAAAACGCACAAGCCCTTGATGAAGTTGTGCTTGCTCTAGATTCTACTGAAACCTATGATATTGCAAAACGATATAAAATAAAAGCAGTGCTTACTCACCCAGATATTCCAAATGGTAGTTTGAGAGTGCTTGAAGCCGCCAGAATCTTAGGGCTTAAAGATGATTGTATTATTATTAATTTGCAAGCAGATGAGCCATTTTTGGAGCATAAAGTAATTCATGCTTTGCAAGAATGTATGCAAAATGGCATTTTTATGGCAACTTGTGCGAAGCAAATTACACAAAAGCAAGCCAGAGATTCAAATATTGTAAAAGTAGTCTTAAATCATTTGGGAAATGCCATTTATTTTTCTCGATCACCAATACCATTTGATAGAGATTTTTCAGAATCTAGGCAAACTAATTATCTAGGACATTTGGGACTTTATGGATTTTTCAAAGAAACTCTTGAAGAATATGCAAGTTTGCCAGAAACACAATTGGAAAATATTGAGAAGCTAGAGCAGTTGCGCGCGATATTTTATAATAAGCTAATTAAAGTTGCATGTGTGGAAAGTCAGAGTATTGGCATTGATACAGAAGAGGACTTAGAGCAAGCACGCAAGCAATATGGATTTTAGCAAAAATGCTTTTATGATTTATCTTTGTTTATTGTCTAACTACAATTTTAGTTGTTTGCATAGGTTTTACATGCTAGCTATATTTGGTAATTATCCAAATATTTAAATGTATATTATGTAGTTTTATACCAATTTATTTTCTAGCCTCTTTTTGATAATATCTCCCTAAAATAAGCAATTGTCTTTGCTAGCCCCTCTCTTAGCTCCACACTTGGCTGCCAGCCTAGCTCGCTTTTAGCTAGAGATATGTCGGGCTGTCGCTGCTTGGGGTCATCTTGGGGTAGGGGGAGAAACACAAGCTTAGAGTGAGATTCTGTAAGCTCTAGGACATTTTGGGCGAGCTCTAGCATACTGAATTCACGCGGGTTGCCGATATTCACCGGTCCATAGAATCCATCTCTGCTATCCATAAGTGCCACCATACCGCTAATGAGATCATCCACATAGCAAAAGCTCCGCGTCTGCTGCCCCTCGCCATAGATAGTGATATCCTCCCCCTGCAACGCCTGAATGATAAAATTACTCACCACGCGCCCATCATTTGGGTGCATTCTAGGTCCATAGGTGTTGAAAATCCTCATCACCTTGATATTCAAATTATGCTGCCGCTGATAGTCAAAAAAGAGCGTCTCCGCACACCGCTTGCCCTCATCATAGCAGGCGCGGATGCCGATAGGATTGACAGAGCCTTTGTAGGATTCTATTTGGGGGTGGATCTCTGGGTCGCCATAGACCTCGCTTGTAGAGGCTTGGAGGATCTTTGCTTTCACGCGTTTTGCCAGCCCTAGCATATTGATCGCCCCCATTACAGAGGTTTTGGTCGTTTGCACGGGGTCAAACTGATAATGCACCGGGCTTGCTGGGCAGGCGAGATTATAAATCTCATCTACCTCCACATACAGCGGGAAGGTAACATCGTGCCGCATAAATTCAAAGCGTGGATTGGCTAGGAGGTGGGCGATATTTTGCTTGCTACCGGTGAAGAGATTATCCACGCAGAGCACCTCATCGCCCCGCGCTAAAAGCCTCTCACATAAGTGCGAGCCTAGAAACCCCGCCCCGCCTGTTACTAGAATCTTTTTGTTCAGCATTAAAACTCCTTATAACTCATTAAAAATTGTAAATTCTAACATAATATTATATTGTTATGCTATTTTCTTGCGATAAAAATAATGCAATGGCACATAAAAAGCACTAGCCCAAAATCCAAGATACCAAAGCACAAAACAAAAGTGCGTGTGAATGTAGGCGTGTGATTTACCCAGCACAAACCAACTTAGTGCAGGCAGGGCAAAGCATAATATCAAAGATATATAGAAATATCTATAGGTTTTGTTTGTTTCTATAATGCAAATAAAGAAGCAAACCAAGATATTAAGGCATATTAGGTTGCCAGTGAGATATATTTTTATTACGTCTAGGGCATTTGCATTAAGCGAATTAGAATAGGCAGGATCGAAATCTTTCGGATTGCCACCCACCATTCTGCGTAAAAAATCATGATGATAAATATCTAGAATCCCAGCCCATAAATCTCCACCACCCCGTATATAAGTATGGATTATAAATGTAAGTGTAAATCCCATGCAAGCAAGAACAAAAAGTCCTAGGCTGTATTTAAAAGATTTGCTTAATGGAATTGTCAAAAAAGGTGGGTTGGAAGCTGTGCCAGAGAGTAGAGCATACACCATGCTTACTAGAAATGGACTAAGAGAAAATAAAATAATGCTGGTGATAAATTCATAGCTCATGCTAGCTCGAAGAGAAATTGTAAGCATATAGGTTAGACAAAATAGGACAAGCATAGTGTTAGAAATTTTATTATTCTTTGTCAGCAATATGTATAAAGTAAAAACAATTATCGCAGGTAAAATCCAGAAAGCAAGACTAAAATAAAGACTTCCACCAATTTTTGTAACAATGCTTGCAAAAAGAGATATGAAAAAGATGACACAAAACAACCTGTCAAATATTTTACCCAATAAAAATGCACATACAGCCAGAGCAAAAGTATTAAATATAGCATTAAGCACATAAAGAGGCTTTAAGCTTTTAAGATTAAAGGTTTGATATAGCCACGCATATAAAAAACCTTGTGTGCCTATGGCTGATTTATAATGACCAAAGGAATCTGGTCTAATGTTTTCATTTAAGATTCTTAATGTCCCATTACCATAAGTATCTTTGATACCTTTAGCGGAAACAGAGCTTAGTCCATAGCCCTCTAAATCGTAACCATATTTCTGTGCTAGAATTGTCGCTGGAATATGGCTATCTACATCGGCAAAACGATTTGCCCTCATATAAAAAATAGCACTCATAATAACTAATATGGTTGCCACTACATACAACTTCTTTTTTGTGGTAAAACTATCAAATTTTGAGAAATATTCAAAAAAACAGCGTAATACTGCCTCTATTCTTTTAGTGTTTCCCTTATTCACTTTCCCCTCCTTCTTGGTAGTCATAGTCTGTATTAATCTGCCAGAGATTGCACTCTCGCCCTAGAATCTTATCCGCGCATAGTAGCCCCATAAGGATGCTGTGGTCTTGGTTGTTGTATTTGAAGCTGCCATTACGCCCGATGAAATACAAATCCCTAAACTCATCTAGCGCGACATAGATTCTGTGGAGATTTTCCTTGTAGCCGCGCTCATAGACGGGGTAGCTTTTGTGGATTTTTCTCACGCACACATTTTTCATAAGCCTAGAATCTGCCACCAGCCCAGACTCCAGCAAGTCCCTCTGTGCCATATCGCTTAGGGCTTCCTCACTAAGATTCCACAGCTCCTCATCATCATTTGCCCAATACTCTAGGCATAAAATCGCAGAGTTCCTGCCGCATTGGAGGTCTTTTGTCCAGTTGGCGAAGTTGGTGATTCTGCCCGTATGGGTATCTTGGCTATGGACATAAATCCAATTATCTTTGAATAGCTTTGACTCTTTGGCGATTTTAGCGGATTGTTCGCTCAAGGCTCGGTCATTACCCTTATGGTAACTCCCTTCGCCTTTCGCTCCAAAACCACTAAAATCCCTCAAAGATTCTGCGCTATTGTCTAAACTCATTTGCGAGTCTTGTGGTGTGCTGTTGTTGCGAGATTCTGCCTTGAAATTCTCGCACGCATAGAGCTCACTACAATGCGTTGCCTCCCTTTTGCTCTGGGCTTTAGATTCTGTATCTTCTGAGCTTATAGTCTCCTGCACAAAACCACTACAACCCCTCAAAGATTCTGCGCTATTCCCTAAACTCATTTGCGAGCCTTGTGGCGTGCTGTCATTGCGAGATTTTGTGCTAGCAAAATCGTGGCAATCCATAGAATCTAGGGCTGCTTGGCTTGTGGCTTGCCCTGCTTCAGCCTGCATAGAATCTACTTGGCTTTTTGGATTGCTTCGCTTGTTTTCACTCGCTCGCAATGACGAAATGCTAGATTCTGCTTTAGCTCCCCCCTCCACGCTAGTATTTGCTAAAGAAGCTGCGACAGAATCCACCACTTCAGAATCTTGGCATTCTAAGATTTGCGATGAGAAATCGGGGCTTTCAAGCGAGGATTGAGGGCGCGCACTTGGCGTGCGTAACCGAAAATCCGAGTGCAGAATCGCCGATTTATCGTGCAAAGCTGAATGCCCCTTTTTACCCAAAGCCGAATTGCCTTGAGCCACTTCCACATACACTAATATCGTATTCCGAAACTTCAACCCCCTCGCCAGCTCCCGCACACTAGAATCTAGCTCCTCAAGCGAACACACCATATCGCTAAAAGGCGCGGTAGAAATCACTATATCCCCCCTCACTTCACCCCTATCCGTGCGTATGCCAATAGCCTTCTTCCCCTCTGTGATAATCCCTAGCACATTCACATCGCAATGCACCCGCCCGCCACGCTTCACAATCTCCTCTTTCATATTCTCATACACCACGCCACAGCCCTTCTTAGGGTAGCTAAACTCATCGACCAAAGTCTTATGCTTTTTCCCGCCCCCACCAAGGAATGCCGACTTTATCGCCTCATAGAGATTAAGCCCCTTAATGCGTTGCGCGGCGAAATCAGAATCTAGCTCACTGCACTTAATCCCCCAAAGCTTCTCCGTATAGCCCTTAAAAAATATGCTATACAAGCGATAGCCAAAGGCATTTGCCACCCAAGATTCAAAGCTATCGCCCTGAAAAGGACTAAGCTTTGCTTTTATATAGCTTAAAACACACAGCGCAGATTCTATAAACCCTAGCTTAAAAAGCGCATCAAACCCACGCAGGGGATAGTAGAAAAACTTTTTATTATAAAAGATTCTAGTAAGACGGCTTACCTTTTCATACTCGCCGTGCGTGTGGTCGTGCCAGAAGCTATTGAGCCGTGAATCTTTGCTAAAAAATCTATGTGGTCCAATATCCACAATCTGCCCAAACATCTCTAGGCTCTTACTCATACCGCCAACCTTAGAATCCGCCTCAAACACCTCTACTTGCAAGCCCTGCTCGCTTAGGATTCTCGCTGCACTGAGTCCTGCTGGTCCTGCGCCTATTACTAGCACTTTTTTAGAATCTTGTTGTGTCATTCTTATCCTTTCTTGTGAGATTTTGTGTGAGGCTTTTTGTAAAGCTGAAATGCTTATGCCCCAAATAATTACAAATAAAGCTCACCCCCACACCGCTAATGTGCGCTACAAACTCCAAATGCTTTTGATGAAGTAAAAAATCCTTATATGGCAGAAGGAGGGGATACACTTCTATATGGGTGCTAAAAAATGGGGTGAGACTATGGAGAATCCAGAGCATTGCGACACTTACAACCAAAGCCACAATAAGCCCAAAAAGAGCCACAATGCTAAAGCGGATAAAGGCAAATTTTAGGCTGATATTACGCGAGAAAATATACTTGGCAGAGAGTGCGAAATTCACAAAATGCCCTAAGATATAGGCGATAACCACACTGCTTGAAAAGCTTATATAAAAGCTTAGAAAATGCCTTGAAATGAGATTGACAAACAAGGCAAGGAGGGCTACACACAGATATTTGACTAGTTGCATTTTTCCCCTTAGTAGCGTTTGTTTCTATGCCACCGCAGGGCAGATTCCAAAATAGTCTCTATGTGGTAAAAATGCGGCTTCCAGCCTAGAATCTCGCGCGCCTTTGTGCTATCGCCTATGAGTGTGGCAGGATCGCCCGCGCGCCTTTTCTCCACACGATAGGGGATCTCCCTCCTACAAAGCCTCTCCGCACATTGAATAAGCTCAAAGACAGAGAAGCCCTCTCCATTACCGAGGTTAAATACCTCGCTTTTTCCGCCATTTAGCAGGTGCTTCAGGGCTAAAATATGCGCGCTTGCTAGATCTTCTATGTGGATATAATCGCGCACGCAGGAGCCATCTCTGCTCTCATAGTCATCGCCAAAGACGCTAAGAGCCTCCCTCTGTCCTAGTGCGGTTTCTAAAAGCAGGGGGATAAGGTGGGTTTCAGGGCTATGACTCTCGCCTAGGTCAAAGAGCAGGCTCGCCCCAGCGGCGTTGAAATACCGCAGGGCGACATAATTTAGCCCGTAAGCGCGGGCGAAGTCTCTAAGCATAGTTTCTACCACGAGCTTGGTGTAGCCATAGGGGTTTATGGGATTTTGCGGGTGGGATTCTGTGATGGGCAGGGTGAGGGGATTGCCATAGGTAGCACAGGTGGAGCTAAAGATGATGTGTTTGACACTATGCTTACGCATAGATTCTAGGAGGTTTAGGGTGTTGGCGATGTTGTTGCGATAATACTTGCTAGGGTCAGCCACACTCTCGCCCACATAGGCAAAGGCAGCGAAGTGGATGACAGATTCTATATCATAAGTGCTAAATATAGAATCTAAGGCACTAGAATCACCTATATCTGCGTGTATAAAAGTAGTGTTTTTATGTGCGTTTTGAAGTGAGCTTGGTATTAAATTCAAGTAGGGTTGTTTCAAGCTAGATTCTATATCTTGATTTGATTTTATGCTATTTGGGTTTTTAGATTCTAAGATTTTGTCATGCTGGGAATGCAGGCTAGAAGTATTTTTACATTTAGTGC
>X347_Brown_Bear__coassemble_1302_pt1 | contig 98600 bp, 108 predicted proteins | sample X347_Brown_Bear__metabat2_high_PE_010 | metagenome-assembled genome bin X347_Brown_Bear | reverse complement strand
GCATTTTAAGAATTTAGATTCTAGCTTGGAGTTTGTTGTGCTATTTGCTTTTTTTTGTGGATTGCCACGCCTTGCTATGCAAGGCTCGCAATGACAAATGCAGTTTAATTTTTCACTCCCTCGCAATGATGATAGGCTAGATTCTGAAACAAATTTAGAATCTTTTGGATTAGATTCTAAAAATTTAAATTTATAATCCAAAAGCATAGTAACAAATTTTTAAAATCTAGCTTAGAATTCATTTTTTCTATGGATTGCTTCGGTTTTCGCCTCTCAATGACGAGTAAGGCTAGAAAGTGGATTGCCACACCTTAGCAACGCTAAGGCTCGCAATGACGGAGTTGGGAGTGGTAGATTCTAAAGGCTACTAGCTCATGATTGAGGGGCAGATTCTGAAATGGTTTTAGAATCTAGGGCAGTGGATTTCTAAATTTTCTTTTAAATCTAAAAAGGCTAGATTCTAAAAATTTGGATTGCCACGCCTTGCTACGCAAGGCTCGCAATGACGGAGGTGGGGATAAATAAAGATAATGCCTAAATATGAATAATCTAATTTATTGTCTTATGCTATTTAAGGCGTTTTTACGGCAAATTAGCTTATCGCAGTTTTTAAAAATTTTACTATTTAAAATATATAATTGCTTCTATTTTGAATTAATGTTAGCTTTACGCTTTAAATAGCCTTCTTGAGCCAAAAGATCTGCTATTTTTGCAAACACTGGTGCAGCAGTTTGCCCAGCATAATAATCCTCATTTGCCTGTGAGCCATAGGTAACTACTCCAATGGTATATGTTGTCTTGCCATCGCTTGCATAGCCAAAAAAAGAGCCATTATAAATTGTTTCTTTATCTTTACGTTCGCGCGCAGTTCCAGTCTTGCCACCTATAATTAACCCAGAAACATCGGCTCGTTTTCCTGTCCCCTCTTTTACAACTCTATGCAAAAGTTTCTGCATATATGTCGCATTTTCACTGCTAATAATTTGCTTTGGAGATTCTAAAGTTGGATAAAAAATCTTTGAATCTGGCGATATAAAATGTTTGGTTACATGTGGAGTTACAAGAAAGCCGCCATTATTAAAAGACGCATAACTGCGTAGCAACTGCATGAAAGTCATACGCAAGCCATAACCATAACTTGCCGCACCTTTTTCTACTTCACGATTAAGAATATTTGTTTTTGGCAATAGCCCTGTTGCTTCATTGGCTATATCAATGCCGGTGCTATCTCCAACCCCAAAGGTTTTAAACATTTGCACCATTTGATTGCCATTTAGATTGCGAGTGAGTTTTGTCATGCCTATATTGCTTGATTTTATCAGAATCTGTTCGGGAATTGCACTCTTTAGGGGAGTAGAATCTCGTATAGTAAAAGTCCTTAATTGATATACCCCATCATGTAAATCAATTGTTTCTTGAAAATTAATCCATTTTTTATTTGTAAGATAGGCAAATACTAGGGGTTTAATAGTGCTGCCGGGCTCAAATGAACGTTCAGCGGCTGCTACACGCATCCTGCTTGCTATATCTTTATCTCTTTGACCTATATTGGGATTGAAAGAAGTGGAGGAAGCTAATGCTAGAATTTCCCCTGTAATTGGGTCCATAATGCCTGCTACAATCTGTTCTGCCTTATATTGTTTATGTGCTTCGTTTAGTATATCTTGTATTTTTGACTGCAAAGTAAGCGGTATTGTGAGTTGCACTTGGAATCCGTCTGCCCTATCATAAGTTTGAGCATGGCGATTTAGCACAATATTGCCACCTTTATCTGCTATTCCTATAATTTTTCCATCGCGTTTTGGGGATAAGATTCCATCTCGATATTTTTCGACACCAGATTGAGCTACAAGCTTCATTTTATCATCATAGGTTTTATTGTCAAAAGTTTTTTTGCCATAATTTGTAAAGCCAAGTAATGGCTGCATAAGCTCTCTAAATGGATAAGTGCGTTCTATCTGTTCCACAGCAATATCAAGACCTCTGTCAATGCGAGTGCTTGAATTATTTTTAACATCAACATTATAAGTAAAAATAGGGGTATAACACTCTTTTGATAAATCTATATCTTTGTTTTTATACTCTACTAGCAATATATTTAACTTTTCAAGTGCATATTCTTTGGAAATATTTCCATTATCATAGGATTGCATAGTTTGCAAAACTTCCTCATCAAGCGGAGTTTGATTTCCTTTTTCGTGTGTAATTTGAGCGCGTGCGTATAATGTTTTAATATCAGAATCTTGCAAACTTGTTTTATTAATGTAAGTAAAAGTGCATTTTTTATATACGCCTAAACGCGCAAGCTTTTGATTTAAAATACGCAAATTCGCAGCATCAATGGCATGCACCTTAGTGGCAATTAACGCATTGCCCCCTTTTTCAAGTGCGGTTTTAATACTATCTGTATCAAAATTTGCATAAAGATGTAAAAGTTGGATAAGGGTTTCGCGTTTTTCCTCATATACAGAAGGAACATAAACGCTAACTCTATATAATTTTTTACTTGTGGCAAGCACATAATTATCCAAACTAGAAATCTGCCCACGCAATGCTATATCCACATCTGATTTTAGCGACCAAGGATAATCTCTTGATTTCTTATTATAAGGGTCCATATTTGGTGGCTTCACAATAATTTTTGCATATACTGCAAGCATAAAAATAAAAAAGCAAGCTACAAAAGCACTAAGCACAAGAAAAAAACGCCATGCTTTTTGAGTTTTTGCCTCTTCGCTAATGGCTTTTTCATTATTAAGCATTGGTTCTGCTTTTATAGCTTGTGTAATTTTTTTATTTTGATTTATTTCTCGTTTTTTACGCTCTATTTTTGAGAAAGGCTTGATTCTAAAAGCACCATCATTTTGCATATCATGGAGTTGAAAACGATTTTCCGCAATATTATCAAGCATAATAGAATCAATATCATCCTGCTTATCTGAAGTATGATTTTGTATCGCAGAATCTTGTTTTTTTAAACTATTATCTTGCGTTTTAATGCGAACAGAATCTGCACCAGCATAAGCAATATCATTGCTAACATGTAAATTTGCATCTATATTGTCATTGGAAGGAAAAAGATATATATTTGAATTTTCTGATTGATTGTTTTGTATTGTTTCGTGTTTAATTTCATTATTAAAATCTTGTTGGACTTGATTGCTGGTATCATCTTTTAAAGTAATCTTAATGATATTACTTTTAGAATCTCCACTCAACCCTCCACGCATTTAAACAAAATGTCCATTTTAAATAAAACTAAATTTGTGTTCGTAAAATTTCTTTATATGCACTAATAGCCTTATTTCGCACCTCAAGCATAAGTTTCATACTTGTTTCTGCTTTGCCAATTGTAATTGCAGCTTGATGCAAATCTTTGACTTGACCACTCGCCATATCAGCCAATGCTCTATCTGATACTTCTTGAGAAGCATTAAGCTCATCAAGGGATTGCTTTAAAAGCAATGAAAAATCACCTTGTTTTCCTCTAACCTCACTGCTTACATCTGTTAGAGAAATATCAGCAAGACCTGGTGCTGCAATATGTGTAACTTGTGCCATTATTTCTCCTTTTTAAAATAAATTATGCTTGGAACATGGTAATTGCATTGTTTGCCATATTCTTAGCACTTTGAAATGCTGCTACATTGGCTTGGTATGCTCGTGTAGCTTCTACTAAATCGGCCATTTCAACAACAGGATTAACATTAGGATATGCAACATAACCTTGTGCATTTGCATCGGGATGTGTTGGGTCATATTTCATAAGAGGTTTATTATCATCTCTTACAATTTTATCAATATAAACACTTGTAATAGTCGGAACAGGCTTTCTACCATAATCGCCCTCATCAAGAGGATCTTTATATTCCAAAAGATTGTTGTCTTTTGCAAGCCTTTTATTTAATTGTTTATTAAAATCAAAAGCTCTAAAAACAACTTCTTGTCGTCTATAAGGACCACCCTCATCAGTGCGCGTTGTATTTGCATTTGCAATATTTGCAGAAATAACATTTACGCGCACGCGTTGAGCAGACAACCCATAACCGCTAATATCAAAAGTACTCATAAACATAACCAATCCTTTATTTTACAACTAACACAAGATATTACCATTATTATAAATTTTTACCAGATTCCAAAGCGTAAGCAAAAATCCCTTTATGCTTTTTTAATGCAGAAGTAAGTGCTTGATACATTACGGAGTTTTTACCCATTTCACTTGTTTCTACATCTAAATCCACACTATTTCCATCATTCCTTGCAAGATGTCCATCTCTAAAGAATAAAGAACCAGTTAATGGATCTGAAATTCCGCTAGGCAAATGTTGTGGTAACACTTGAGTAAGCTTTAAAGTTTCTGTTAGAGACTTGTTGTCAAAAATTTGACTAGCCTTTTCAGCAAGCATATCTTCGAAATGAACATCTCTAGGACGATAAAATGGTGTATCTACATTTGCCATATTGCTTGCAATAAGATCCTGTCGCAATGATCTATAATCAAGAGCACTATATACTAATTTATATGCCTTTGATGTTTCAAACGAAGTTCCTAATGCTTTCGATAGACTTTCCATAGTATTCTCCCTAACATCTAAAAATTCAAAATTAAAATTTACTAAGCAAATCCAATTCCAAAAATACACTTAACCGAAAAACTCTAACATTATATCTTTTTTTTGTAAATGAAACAATAAACATTAAAACCCACAAAGCTTTATGTTTGTATATTTTAAAATAATTTAATATTGTCTTGACATTCAATAAATAATCAAAAATATTTATATATTTTAAGCATTTTTTAATTTTTGCTAAGGTATAATTTTCTCTTTATTTTTGCTACATCTTAGGCTCGATAGCTCAGTCGGTAGAGCAAAGGACTGAAAATCCTTGTGTCGGCAGTTCGATTCTGCCTCGAGCCACCATGTTACTTTTTACATCTGCTAAATAAACATCAAATACTACTATTTTATTAATTCGCTTAATCTTTATTTTGTTTGATTTTTGTATAATTTGTAATTTGAGTAAAGATAAACAATAAAAACTCCATATCATTAAAAGGCAGATTCTATACTTTTTGCCATTGCTTTTAAAAAGATATTTTTGTTATAAGCATTTGTGTTGCAATATGGCAAGGTCAATTCACAGATAAAATTCATGGAATATTTTAAAGCCCAATTAATCACAAAATGTTTTTACATTAAAGAATTAAAAACTATGTATATATTTTATTGTATCTAAGTATTAAAACATGACTATTGCGTAACATAGGAAAAAATGCTATAATTTTTGTATGCAATCATTTTTTTAAGGACAAGAATGCAAAATATTTCACCATGCCCAGTTGAAACAACACTAAATCTTATTGGCAATAAATGGAAATTTCTTATTATTCGAGATTTACTTCAAAGCACAAAACGTTTTGGGGAGCTTAAAAAGAGTATAGGGGCTACAAAAAATCAAAATATTTCACAAAATGTTTTAACGCAAAATTTAAGAGAATTAGAAGAAGCAAATATAATCACCAGAAAGATATATGCCGAAGTTCCACCTCGTGTGGAATATAGCTTAACGACACTTGGCAAAAGCCTGCAAGATGTTCTAAGCAGTCTAGAGGCTTGGGGAAATTTTTACAAACAACATGATTATAACCACATAGAATCTAATTAACCAAAAATTAGAGATTATAAGATTTCTGCATATTTATATAGTTTTAATAGCGGCTTTGTGATTTAGTGTATATAAAAATAAATTTGAATTGTTATGCGATATTTTAAAGTTTGGAACACTTTTTGTTTATATGAGGGTAAGACTTTAAGTCTTTTCTTGTTTTGTATCTGCAACTTCGGTTGCAGATTCTTAACTTTCAGAATCACACGATATTTATTCATAAAATTTTATTATTATTTTTTAGTATTTATGAGATTTAGATAAAATACTGCGACCCTTTCATCTAGTGGCCAAGGATACCGCCCTTTCACGGCGGTAACGAAGGTTCAAATCCTTCAAGGGTCGCCAATCATTAAAATGCAACAATACACCACAAATATAACAAGCAAAATGCAATCAAATATTTAATATTGAAAGCGAAAAATATCAGCAGAATCTACATTATTAAAGTATGCTAAAATATGGCAATATATTTTATAGGGGGCATAAGTTTGATAAATCGCGATAGTATAGGCATGAGACTTGGACAGATTCTAAAAATTTTTATGAATGGCGAACGGGTAACTACTTATGAGCTAGCCAATGAATTTGGCGTTGATGTGCGAACAATACAACGCGATTTAAGTGAGAGACTAGCATACCTGCCATTAAAGCGAGATTCTAAAAAACGTTATTATTTACAAGAAGAGGCTTTAGGCAGACTTGGTTTTAAAGATATTCGTGAGTTTGCAAGGTTAAGCGGAATTGCTATGCTTTATCCAAGTTTAAGCGATGAATTTATTAGGGATATGCTTTTATCGCACATGCAGCCAGACACAAAAAACAATGCCATATTTCCCATTATTGTTAAAAATCAAGGTTTTGAGGATAGTGTGGCTCATTATGAAACTTTTAGAATGCTAAGTGTGGCAATATTGCATTACCAATGTATAAGTTTCACATATAAGCAAAAACAACGCAAAGTCAATCCATATCGACTTATAAATAATAATGGTATATGGTATTTACTAGCCGATGATAATGGTGTATTGAAGCATTTTATATTAACACATATTAAGCAAATTAAGATTATAGCTCATTCCAATTTTAAGCCAAATCCAAAGCTAGAGGAAGCTATTTTAAAAAATGATAATATATGGATAAACACAGAAACAAAAGAGGTAACATTAGAGATAAGCAATCAAGCAAGAGAATACTTTTTTCGCAAACACTTTATTTCAAAGCCAAAAATCATTGAGGAAAAAGAAGATAGCTTTATTATTACCTGTAATTTTAGCTATGATGACGAGGTTTTAAATTTAGTCAAAGCATTTCTGCCCTTTATCACCATAATATCTCCACTATCATTAAAAGAAAAGCTTTTTAATATACTACAAGATTATATTACAGCCTATAAATAATGATTAGAATCTAGATTCTTAAAATGCACCCCCAAAGTGGCAGAGAATCCAAAATCTAAATAAATTAAAAGCAGTTTTAAGTATATTTTTAGTAGCATTATGCAATTAGAATCTTAATTATATCAAGGAGTTGTTATGCGTAAAATTTTAATGCTTTCTATTTTGTGTAGCAGTATGTTGCTTTTTGGTCAAACTTTAAAGCCCTATAGAGATAAAGATGAAATGGCGAGAGATTTGAAAAAGAGTGTAAAGCTTGCAAGCAAAATAAGTTCAACGAATAAGAAAGACAAAAGGCATTATGAACTACTTGGTGAAGCGTTTGGATTGCAAGGCATAATTTGCAGACGCGCAGAAATTACGCCGCTAAGTGTTGTGCAGCAAGCCTTTGAAAAGCTTCAAAAGCAACAAATAAACGCACAAGTAGATTATATTGTTTTTACAGATGGATGTAGAAATATGTATGGATTGTATAGATAATAAAAACACATTATTTACACATGAGCTAAAGGGAATTACCCACTTGCTAAAGCAAATGAATTTCTTGCTTCAACGATAGATAGCTAGTAGCAAGCATGTAATCCATATTTTGATACACAGCCAGAGCTATCTCCACAAGTGTAACTTTGGGTAATTCCTACCTTAGATTTATCTAATTGCATTAGCGTTTTGCCTTTATTTGCGGCTTTGCAAGTTAGTTGTAAATTGGCAGGTTATTTATCCCAAATAGCATTAGCAATAGATTTAGATAGTCATAATATAAAAGTATAAATATGTTTAATGCGGAGTTTTTATTTAGTGCTTTTATCGGGAATTAAATAAATATTTAAGCAATATATTACAAGTTAGATTCTATAAGATTTTATAACTTTGCATTATTTTATTTAAACTACACTTTACAACACTTTTTAAATTTCAAAAGCCCTTAAAGCGTTGTTTCAAACACTTTATAAAACTCTTTTTTTATTTGTATAGCATTAGTTTAGAATAAATCAAAAAATTACAAAAAATGATAAAAGTAAAAGCCTTGTAAGCGTAGCTTTAAGTCAGTCTATTTAAGATATAAGTAAGATTTAATATAAAGGCATATAGCAAATTCTATATGCCTACCAACCATATTAGTGGTTATTTTTAGCCAAACTTGCCCTATTAATATTTGTCAAAAATTTGTGCTATATAGTTTGGATTGCTTGATTTTGTTAGAGCAAGCATAAGTAAAATGCGAGCTTTTTGTGGATTTAAGTCATGTGCCCCAATAAATCCTAGCTTTGAATCATCAGCATTTGCTAGCACAATGCCTGAACCAACTCTTGAGCTTTGAACTACGATTAATCCTTCTTCCATAAGTTTTTTAAGCACTTCTTTTTGATATTTATGAATGCTACCAGCACCCGTTCCAGCTACAACAATGCCTTTTGTGCCTGCCTTAAATAACGCTTTCGCAGCAACTCCAGAGCCATCATTTGCATAAGAATACAATATATCAACTTTTGGCAAGCTATCCAATCTATCTACATTAAAGATACTTTTGCGAGTGTGAGGCTGCATTGGCGTATAGTTGAAAAACACTTGACCATCAAGGATATACCCCATATCTCCACTATTTGGAGATTTGAAAGTTTCTGTATTTAGGGCATGTGTTTTTGTTACTTGTCTTGCACTTTGGATTCTATCATTCATAGCAATCATAACGCCCTTATTTCTTGCGTTTGGATTAGCTGCAAGTGCAACCGCATTGTAAAGATTTTTAGGACCATCGGCACTTATTGCTGTGCTTGGACGCATTGCTCCAACAAGCACAACAGGCTTATCACTCTTTATTGTCAAATGTAAGAAAAATGCTGTCTCCTCCATTGTATCTGTGCCATGCGTAATAACAATGCCATCTACATCATTGCGTGATAAAAGAGAATTAATTCTTTTAGCAAGTTTAAGCCATATTTCATCAGTCATATCCGCACTATCTATATTTGCTATCTGCTCGCCTTGTATATTTGCAAGATTTTTAATCTCTGGCACAGCATTAATCAACACATCAACACCCACTACACCGGCAGTATATCCAGTCGTCTTAATATTAGAATCAGTAGAGCCTGCAATAGTCCCGCCTGTTGCCAAGATAACAATATTTGGTTTCTTTGCTAGCGTATTGCTATCGATCATTGTAGATTCGTCTTTGTGTTGCATTGCATGTAACATAACCGCACTTCCCATAAAAAACAACAAACAATAAAAAAACTTTCTCATGATGTCCTTTCCTAATTAAAATATGGCATAAACCATAGTTATCCATTATAGCAAGATTCTAAGATATATTGCATAAATTATAATTGCTTTAATGTCTTGTGGCAATCTTGTTTAGTAATTTTTGTGTGTCAAGGATAATTGTAAGCATTTGTGTATTTGCTATTTGTGTGTCTGTGAAGTGAAAAATAAAACTAAATCTAGCCGTGCAATATTCATTTTTATGCTCCCAATACATTTCTGCCCTATCATAGAATCTTGCTTGATAAAATGGCAATCCCCAATATAAAGATTCTCCATATTCATTAAAATACTGCATTTGTCCCTGCCCATAATATAGGCTATTGTCAATACCAAATCCCTTGTATTGTGCCTTCAATCCAAGCTCTAAGCCCGCACGATTGCTAAAAGGATCAAGCCCGCTAGAATGCCTCCTCTTACGCTCTACTGAGCCTAGCACACCAAGACTTAAACGCATAGAATCCATATATGGCATAAATTGCTTTGATAAGTCTGTGCCCACATAAGCATTATAATAAAGCCTATCAAGCAGCCATACATCTTTTATTGTGCTATATGGATTTAGAATCTCATCATTTTTTGTATGATATAAGAGGAATGAACCTCCAATAAAAAGATTATCATTCCAAAATGATTTTTGTATAAAAGCAGAAGCTAAAAACTCATCAATGCGTTTTTGCAAATTACCACCATACCAATCAAAAATAAATTCTGCTTGCAAATCTTTCTCATCGCTTTGGTATTGTAAAGCCATGCCATTTGTCATGGGATTTTGCATTAAAAAATCCTTGCGATAATAAAGGTTTGGATATAAGCCTATCCAATGTTTGCGTGGGAAGATTCCAAAATAGCCACTAAAGTTTTTATATGTAGTATCATAATAGAGGCTTAGTCCGCCAACTTTTGGCAGTTTCTCACCCATATTCATAATATAGTATCCACCAATGCGTAAATTTTGCCCATAAAAGTGCAAGCCTATTTCAGGAAATATACTTGCTTGCAATAGCGTGCGTGTATCCCAATATGGATATGAGCCTTCCAAATTGTCGCCATAAAAGGCAAAGTCTAAGCCATATATTATACGCAATGGATTAGAATCTAAATTGCTTTTTTGTTGCAATAATTCTGTGGTTTTATTTTCTGTATTTGTGTCAATGGAAGCTAACTTATAATTAGTGTAACTATTTGAAACATTATCGCCATGTTTTTCTAAAAGAGCTATATTAGAATCTAGAATATCGTCATTGCGAGATTTGCATAGTAAGTCGTGGCAATCCACAGAAAAAGCAGGAGAAAAGGAATCTAAGCTAGATTCTAAAGCGATGGATTCTAAATTCTTAAAATGCACCCCAAGCCCTGCACCCACCCAAAGTGGTAGAGAATCTAAATTATTTCTAGAATCTATCTCAGAACCTATTATATTATTTGTTTTTTCTATGGATTGCTTTGCCTTATTACTAAGGCTTGCAATGACGGCAGTGGATTCTATGTCGGCATGTAGGCGAGATTCTAAAAGGGTGGTTTTGGAATCTGTGAGGGAATTTGCCGCACTAGATTCTAAAGCAAACTTAGAATCTAGCAGGCTAGAATCTAGATTCTGTGCCACTTTGGGTAGGTGCATGGCTTGGGGTGCAAAATAAAAAGATTCTAGATTCTGTGCTGCTTTTGCTATATTTAATATTGCTATTACATAAAGGAAACATACAATAATATTTCTATATATTTTATGAAGCATACTACTCTCTCTTTATTTTTATAGGGTATTGAAAAATTGATTTATTACATATTGCTGGGCAAATATTTATTTTGCAAAGTGGTAATTATATCAAATAAAATTGATATAAATCAAGAAAACACTATTACTACTAGAATGGCAATAGTTATCAATAAATTACTTTGATCGTATAAAGCGAATGCAGTTGCGTGGGAATTCAGAAATATTTCGTATTAGCCCTATAAGCTTTCTATGTCTAAAGCAGTAATGCAAAAAATCAGCTGGTATATGTTGATAATTAGCACTAGCTCGTTTAAACTCTTTATGAGTGCGTAGCCAAAATCCATCTCCACATCTCTTTGCGTGAATTGGACCTTGAGATATTATGTAATCAAAGAATGCTAAAATTTTTGATGTATAAAATTCACTAGGATTAAAGTTGTTTAGAAAAATTGGCTCTTTAAGCATGGATAAAAAAGGCATTATCATCGTTATCTACTCGCTTTATCTCCTCTATCAAATCCTTGAAAGTTGGAAAGTTGTGCGAATTAATAAAAGCTTTAGGATTAATTTCATAATCAATGAAATCAATAGGAATAGAAGGTAGTCGCATATCAAAGCTATTGCCCCCCCACATTTTCAAGGCATGCTTTATCTTGCGATAAAGAATATATACAACGCAAACTTGTATCACCCCAATAAATTGGAACACAACCAGCCATAAAAGCGTCAAATAACTTTTCTGTTAGATAGCCCGGATAACTTGAATTTTCAAAACAAAGATTGAATTTATAGGATTTTAGCCATTCTACTTTGTTGTCTATATTGCCGCCAATATTATTTTTCCAACGACCACCAGAATCTACATGCTTGTAAGTATTTAATGTGTCAAAAAAAGCATCTCTCTTATCTGTTAAGCCATTGTTACTTACTACAAAACCGCAAAATTTTGTTTTTTGAGATAGCAAGGAGGCACGATTATCCATTGCTTCTTGTTGTGATTTTCCATAAAAGCTCCAAAATGCAAATGGCAATCGCAAATGCCTATCCTCAAACGCAGTATAATCAAAGTCTATGCTATAATCTGCTATATTATAATCAGGACGAATATTTTCTGGAGTATAAAAAATACGCACACATTCATAGTTTAAATGCTCGTATCCACAAGGTCCATAAAGTATAAAATCAGGCTTATCGCTATATACTATATCATATTGTTTTTGTAGTATTTGAATAAAGCCATTATTGTAGAAATTAGATTCAGTATCATCGCTAAACCAATCTACCACTCTCATTTTTACTTGCTGTTTATTCATATAATTTCCTCAAATTATAATTTATTGAAATATGAAAAGTAGATTCTAACATATTTTAACTTTTTTATAGAATCTACAAACAAAAAGCCAAATTAGCTTATTACATATTTTTACTAAAATGTTGCATGCCAAATGCTCGTCCCATAGAAATTTGAGAATCTAGCTGCCAAATTTTATCTTCTTTAATAAGTGCTCTTACCGCAGGATTTGCTACAAGGATTTCAAAATCTGCACTAAGGTTTAATCCATTATCATAAAGTTTCTGCGTGATAATGCCTTGCAAACAAGTGGCAAGATTTGCATGAATACATGAATCATGCTGTCTCATGCCAATCATACGCGATATTGCATCCATACAATTTTGTGCGTGAAAGCTAGATACAACCAAATGCCCGCTTAAAGCATGCGTAATAGCAAGCTCTAATACTTTTGGGCTTAAAATTTCACCAATCATAATTACATCTGGATCTTGACGCAAGCTTGACTTAAGGGCTGTTTCAAAATCATTAGAATCTTTATTTATCTCGCGTTGGTTTATTAGAGATTTATCGCTTTCATGAATGTATTCTATTGGGTCTTCTATTGTTAGAATGTGTTTGCTTGTTGTTTTATTTATATGATTAATCATAGCTGCAATAGTTGTGCTTTTACCCACCCCTGTTGCCCCACATACAAGGATTAAGCCGCTTGTTTGTATGCAAAGATTTGATATTGCAATTGGTGCGTTTATAGATTCTAATGTTGGGATTTCTGACCTCAAAAGGCGAATGGCATAGCAAGTTCCAAATATAGCATTAAAATAGCTTATACGACATCTTATATTGCCAAGAATTACACTTATGCTAGGCTCATTTATAACGCTTTGCTCGCCAAGTATATTTGCAAATATATTTTTAATTGCTATGAAACTTAGGCTATGTGTGTTGTAGCTTACTATCTGCTTTTTTACGCGAAAATATATAGACGCAATTTCTTTATCCTCATTGCATTGTATATGTATATCACTTGCACCAAGAGACAAGGCATCTTGTATCATTTGAAATAAATCTTCTTGCATATAAAAACTATTTTTCATGGGTTTCCTTTCAAAATATATCGTCTTGCATATCGCAATGGATGTGTGCTTAATAATGTTTGTGAGTGTATGGAAATATCTAAAACCTTCACTTTTGCATTTGGCATTTGATTGCTAGTTGCCTCATGGATAATATATTCTCCATAAAAATATGGGTCAAATTGCACTAAATCTCTCTTGCATAATGCTTCATTATATTGTTTATAGCATTGAATAGCAATGCTATGGAGTGTTTTTGCATACAAATATGCCTGTTTTTGAAAATAAAGTGCAAGCGTTATGTCTTGCTTTATTGCAAGTGTTCGTATAGTATGTAATGCACTAAGGCTTATAGCAAGCGTTATAAGAAGTGCATAAAGGCTAATAAAACCTTGTTTTATCTTATATCTAGAGTGTAGTTTTTGGTAATTTTTTGACATAGATTCTATACTTTTTTCTTTGTGTTGGGTAGCGGCTGCTCTATTTCATCTAGCAATATAGAATCTGCTATGCAAATATTGCTGCAGATTCTATATGATAGTATATTGTAGGTTTTTGTATGCGTATGCCAAAAATTCATACTCTTCACATTATGTAATAAAAGAGAATTATTAAAGTAGAGTGTATTATTTTGCAAAGTTAGTGAAGCGTTTGTAGTTTGCAAAGAAAAGTCCATATAGTCTCCTTTTGCCACTTCTATAAAAAGATTTTTATACTGCTTCCATTCTATACTTGTTGGTTTGATTATAATGCTTTGTGGATTTATGCTATCAAGCTGTCTATTTATAAATAGTTGAGTTTCAAAAAGATTTGCATTTGTGAGTAGAAATTTTTGTATGCCATAATGTTGTGCTTTTAAGGCACTAATGCTACGCATAGCACTCACACCCAAGATTCCTATAATAAGCAATGCAAATAGCACTTCTAATATGCTAAATCCATCTTTTGTATTAATGGGATAGAATCTTTTTAGTGTCAATTGATAATAATGAAAGGCATCCATACAAAATATTATAACATAAAGATTCTGTCATTATGAGAGTAGCTATTCTTTTTTGCAATAGCGATTATATCATTTTTGTAAGTCAATTATTTTATGGTATAATCTATGCCAATTTTGCGATATTATGAGGTGTGTATTGAAAGCTAGAATCTATGGTGTGATTATGTTTTGTTTTAGTATATGTGTGTTGTATGGACAAAATACAGAAGAGCTGCCTCCTGTTGAAGTTATACGCATAGGTCCAGACACTCCATCTAGTGGAGTTAAAACCACAGAAGCTAAAAAAGAAAAAAGTTGGGAAACGCTTGATGAATTGCGTGTAGATGAGATAAAAGGCGTGCAAGATACACCGCTAGGCAATCAGCAACTAATCACATCAAAAAGTCGCCAACAAACCTATGAGCTAGATGACAAATTTAAAGAAATGCTTACTCAATGTGTAAGCGGAAATAAAGCTATGTGTTCTCAAGCCTTAGCTTTTGCCGATAAAAACTCAACGCAATGCAATCTAAATAGCACAGAAGTGTGTCGCGCATACGCACAAATTTATCTTATACATAATCAAAGACAAAAAGCACTAAATGCAAGGCAAATTGCATGCAATGGCGATAATGCCACAGCCTGCTTTGAAGCATGGAATCTTTATGAGAGTGGGCGAGGCATTAAGAAAAATCCAAAACAAGGATTTGCATTGCTTACGCGTTCATGTGATTTTAAAAATGCAGATGCATGCTATCAGCTTGCAGAATATTATCGCACAGGAGTTGGTGCAGAGCTTAATCTAAAAAAGGCAAAAGAGCTTTACAGCAAATCATGTGATTTAGGCAACTCCAACGCATGTGATGCGTATAATGAATTTTTATAGTAGAAATAATAATGTTTTGCATATCATTTACCACAACGCGCAAACAAGCCATTAAAACTTTGCTATATAGAATCTTAGAAAAGATAAAGCAAGTTAGAATCATCATATTTATGTGCATGATATTGCCATGTTATATTCTTGCACAAGATATTGAAACTTATATGAAAGATTCTAAATGCGATAATGCAGAAAATAAACTATGTGATAGTGTTTATAACCTAAAACAAGCATTAACCATTCTCACAAAGATTCAAAACCATAATTTTGCTCTTATGCAAAAAGCAAATAATACAAAAGAAAAAGATTTAGAAAATAAATCTCCTACAAATAAAAAAGAAGCAAAAGACCTGCAAAAAGAAGATATAACAATAGTAACATATACAGAATATCAGCTATTAAAGCAATATATGAAAAAGTTTTGCAAGAGTTTTCAAGACTTGAAAAATGAGGAAAAGCAAATTCTTTTTACACTTCAGTGGAATAACAATCCAATATTTCAAAAAAATGATGATGTTATACACTTTTGCAAATCAAAATATTAGAACATCATAACAAGGAGTATATTGTGTTAAATAACAAAAGCATACTAATCACAGGTGGCACAGGTAGCTTTGGTAAAAAATTTGTTGAGATTGTATTGCGAAATTATAAACCTAAGAGACTAATTGTATATAGTCGAGATGAATTAAAGCAGTATGAAATGGCACAAATATATAATGATCCTTGCATGCGTTATTTTCTAGGCGATGTGCGAGATTGTTCGCGTTTAGAATCTGCGCTAAAAGATGTTGATATTTGCATACATGCTGCTGCACTAAAACATGTTCCAATTGCTGAATATAATCCTATGGAATGTATCAAAACAAATATACATGGTGCAAGCAATGTTATAGAAGCATGCCTCAAAACAGGTGTAAAGCATATTATAGCCCTATCGACCGATAAGGCAGCAAATCCAATAAATCTCTATGGTGCAACAAAGCTTTGCAGCGATAAGCTCTTTATAAGTGCCAACAATATAAAAGGGGATAGTGTAGCAAAATTTAGCGTTGTTCGTTATGGCAATGTAATTGGAAGTCGTGGAAGTGTTGTGCCATTTTTCCGCAAGCTTGCCCTTGAGGGTGCAAAAGAACTGCCAATTACAGACCCAAATATGACTCGCTTTTTTATCTCACTTGATATAGGAGTGAATTTTGTGATTAAGAATCTGTCGCGTATGCATGGTGGAGAAATCTTTATACCAAAAATTAAAAGCATTAAAATTACAGATTTAGCCAATGCAATAGCCCCCAATGCAAGCTTTAAAATTATTGGCAAACGAGCAGGAGAAAAATTGCATGAGGTTATGATAGGAGAGGACGATGCTCATTTGTCTTATGAATTTGATGACTTTTTCATTATATCTCCAAGCATTATGTTTCAAAAGCCAATTGACTATGCAATAACAGCACTACAAGAAAAAGGCAAGAAAGTCCCGCAAAATTTTTCCTATGCAAGCAATACAAATACTAAATGGCTTACTAAAGATGAGTTATTGCAAGAGCTTGATAGACTTGCATAAGAATTATAAAGATTCTATTACTAAACTTTAGTTTTAGTTTATATCAAATAGGCTTTTCTGTTTGGTAATGTGGAGCTTATATATTATAGATTTTGATTTGACCTATCCAAAGCTTTATAAACTCTATAAAACCTAGCCTTGCCTTTATCTAATAGAATCTAAATAAGATTATAAGTTTTTACATTACTTCTTGTAACAAAATGTTTTTATTGTAGCTAGTTTTGATTTTTAATAATAAATGGCATTAGATTTTTAAATTTTTCTAGTATTTAGATTATTTTCAATTAGAATCTAAAATAATAAAGCTATAATCCTGTTGAAATGCGATATTTAATCTATAATAATTATATTAAAAGGATACAAAATGATAATGCTTGATATTTATATGCGTTTTGAGATAAAAGACAATGTGATTGATTTGCTACTAGCAAATGGTTATGATGACTTCTTTTTTATAGAAGCAAAGAAATATGCAGCAAAAAATATGCTTTTAAGCGATGAGGAGCAAGTAAGTGGGCGGCAAAATTATGCAATTATTAAGCTTTATTTAAACGATACGGCAGCAGGCATGCTTGCAAGTCTTATTAAAGAAGAGTTTAAAGATGTGAGAGTTTTTGCCATAGAATGCCAGCCACTCGCATTTTTTGGCATATAGAGCTTGATAAAATGCAAATATTTTAAGGTATAATAAATTTTTACTCCAATTTTAAGGAATCTTAATGGCAAAAACCGCATTAATTACAGGGATAACGGGGCAAGATGGTGCATATTTAGCCGAGTTTTTATTAAATAAGGGCTATCAAGTGCATGGCATAAAACGCAGAAGCTCTCTTTTTAACACAGATAGAATCGATCATATATATCAAGATATACACGCTAATGATGTGCGATTTCATTTGCATTATGGTGATTTAACCGATTCAACAAATCTTATAAGAATTATGCAAGATGTGCAGCCAGATGAGGTTTATAATCTAGCTGCAATGAGCCATGTAGCAGTTAGTTTTGAAACACCGGAATATACAGCAAATGCCGATGGGATAGGCACATTGCGACTTTTAGAAGCAATTAGAATCTTAGGGCTACAAAAGCAGACAAAAATCTATCAAGCCTCAACTTCAGAGCTATATGGTTTAGTGCAGGCTGTCCCTCAAAATGAGCAAACCCCATTCTATCCGCGTTCGCCTTATGCTTGTGCTAAATTATATGCGTATTGGATTACAATTAATTATCGTGAAGCATATGATATGTTTGCAAGCAATGGAATCTTATTTAATCATGAAAGCCCCATACGCGGTGAGACATTTGTAACGCGTAAAATCACACGCGGTGTAAGCAAAATAGTTTTAGGATTGCAAGATAAACTATATCTTGGGAATCTATCTGCGAAAAGAGATTGGGGATATGCAAAAGATTATGTGGAAGCTATGTATTTAATATTGCAACAAGATAAGGCACAAGATTTTGTTATTGCAACGGGTGTTACTACGGAAGTTCGCGATTTTGTCGCTTTAAGTTTTAAGGAAGTTGGCATAGATATTGATTTTGTGGGTAATGGTGTGAATGAAGTAGGTGTTGTGGCTAAATGTTATGGAGATTATACTTTGCCTATTGGTAAGGAAGTAGTGGCAGTTGATGCTCGCTATTTTAGACCAACAGAAGTAGATTTATTGCTAGGAGACCCAAGCAAAGCACAAAAGATTCTAGGCTGGAAACCCAAATACGATTTATCCATGCTTGTTTCTGATATGATGCAAAGCGATTTAAAGCTTATGCAAAAAGATAAATATCTAAAAGATGGTGGCTATACTATCATGCGGTATTTTGAGTAGATTCTAGTAATTAAGCTTTTTTTATTAGCTTTACAAGGCAAAACAAAAAATATAGCATATTTATTTTATTGCACTGCCAAAGTTTTAGAATCTTATAGAATCTTTTAGAAGATTCTAAAACAGATATAATCATTCTATCACTTAAGATTACTCGACAATCCTTGCATGATTTAAATTATTAATATTGCTGTTTTACAATGCCCCAAAATTCATAATAGAAAAATAATAGCAATAAACTATGCTCCATTTTCATTTTATTTATAATTGCTTAAGATATTTTTCTATGTCTTTAAAGAAATCTTCGGGGCTAACTTTAGTTTCCAATTTATCAGAATCATAATTATAAGGCACACAAACTTCTGATACCATTTGATTAACTATCTTTTGCTTTTTCTCTAGAGCTGCTATCACATCTACAAACATTTGAGCATCTAGTTGCTTCACTAGCTTAATAGTATCAAAATACTCAACTTCCTTTGCCGCATCGGTTAAGCGCTTTTTCTTACTCTCACTTTCAAGATTATCCAATTGATTATTTATTGAATAAGATAAACTATATAGGGCTTTAGAGATACCTTTTGGACAGTAATATGTTTCGTCTTGAATATACACTTCATCTGATTTGTCTCTATTTAGCTCATATCCAAACATTGTTGTGGTAGTAAATATAACACTAGCCATCATCACACTAAACTTAAATTTCATAACTTTCTCCTTTTTTTATAAGCAAAATTGAAAAATAGATTCTATCTTGACTAAGTTAATTGCATATAGATTTAACTAAAAAATATTAGATTCTATTTACATCTGTTTTTCTTAACTGCTTCTTGTATCATTTTTTAGTTACAATATATCCATCACCAAAAAGTCCGGGCTGCATAGAATCTGGCACAATGGCTTCTGCACTAACCTTGCGTGTATTTACATCAATAGCTGGATAGATTTTATAGATTTTTGCTTCTCTCTCTGTTCCCTTGCCATCAATCTTATATCTATAAATATCGCCAATCTGCACATTTGGCAGATATTTGGAATCAAACTGAATAATCATCTTTTTTTCATTGCTAATAAGGCGAAAAAGCTTTGTTTGATTTGCACCCACGCCATCACCTAGCTCAATATTGCGACTAGCTATTACACCATCAAATGGGGCAATAAGTGTTGTCCTGCGTAAAAGCTCGCTTTGATATTTAAGGCTATATTGTAAATTATTGTAAGTGCTTTCTAGATTCTTATAATTTGAGTAGTTTTGCTCCAATGTATTTTTATCAATCGCATTTCCACTCTTTTTAAAACGTTCATATTGATTTTTTGCAAATATATATTGTGCTTTTGCTCCCTCTAGTTGAGCTTTTTGCATATTTACATTTTGTATTTTATCCTCATTTGAAAGAGACAGAAGTGCGTCATCTTTTTTCACTTCCGTTCCTACATCAACATAAATATTTGAAACAATGCCGCTTGTATCCATCATGAGATTAGAATCTCGCACTGCTGCTACATTAAAAACCCCATACACTTCTATACCAAACATTATATGAATGCTTGCAAAAAATGCAATAATATATCTTTGCATAATACTCCTTTTACTCAATTATCATTCTTATATGCAATGCAATTTATGCGAAATTATATAGAATCTTTGTGATTTTACCCTAACAATAAAAGCAACAATATATTATGCTTTAATCTTTATTGCGACTTATATTACACAATGCAAAGCTATTGCCTATACATAACCTTTCTTTGCAAGTTTTTTGTATAAAAACTTATAGCAAGAAAGAAATAATTTATATTTAAATGCGGTAGGTTTTTTACTTGTATTTAACTGATTTATATATGGCTGATAGGATTTTCCTAAATCATAAAGCTTATCCATGTTTTCAATAAACTCATCATGATTTTCTATAAATATCTTGTGAGGTTGAAAAATCTTTTTATAAAGTTGGTATGAGGTATGTAGCAATTCCATATACTTTTTATCAAAAAATAGCCACATGTCTCTGTGAAACGCACAATTCATCATTAATTGTTTATTGTTATCTAATGATTGCCAAATGCCTTCCTCTGTAATGCGGTATATGCTATCTATTTCTTGTGTAAAGAAAGATTTGCCCTCATGAATATGTATAATATTTCTAAAAGAATCGCCACGATATGAAACCTCGTTGCTTGCACATTCTAACTGGGTGAGCTTGCTTGGCAAGCCATTTTTAAAAATCACATTTCTAAAAACACAACTTGAAGTATGTCCTAATAATGCTCTGCCTTGCAAATAGTCTTTAAAATTAGATTCCTTTTGTTTTGCCATTACCCATGCTTTCTTTGTGCCATCACTATATAGCATATTTGTATTAGCCGCATAAATAGTAAAGTCTTTATGCGTTTCAAGAAAGTCTAGAGCCTTTTGTATCTTTTCCTCATCTATCCAATAGTCATCTGGATCAAGCACGCAAAAATAATCTGTCTTTGTTATTGCATACGCCCTTAGAATGTTTTTAAAAAGTTTTTGATTTGTTTTAGATTCTAGAATCTTAATTTTTTCTGGATACTTAATAGCATATTTATTCACAATATCAAGTGTGCCATCATTTGAGGCATCATCTGCTACTATAATTTCATAGTTATATGTTGTTTTTTGCATAAAGATAGAATCTAGAGCATAATCTATATATTGCTTTTTATTATATGTTGGCATAATGATTGTTAGGGTTGGCTTAGTTTGTGTATCCATATTATTCCTTTGTGAAAAATTTGCATAATGTAGTCTTATTATAACACATTGTTATCTAAACTATTTATGTATATTATTGCCTTAAATACATTGGGATTTTTGATATTTTAATGCTGCCCTATTTTGTCTAATCTCTCTTGCGCTCTATCAAAACCCATAGATTCTATATGTTTAGAATCTATATATCCAATGATTGCCTCTTTCCATGTAGTAATGCCTGCTGGAAAATATACTACTCTTTTCCATTGCGTATTTGCTAGGTTATTTGGATATGGACTTTTTGCATTATCTACAAGCCAACGCCAGAAATTACTTCTGTCATCTAGCCCTACAATAAGTATCTTATCTTTTGCTTCTATGGGAATAGTTGTTAGAATCTTACCATTTGGTGTTTGATATAAATTAATATCTTTGTTTCCTATTGGCTCATATCCTTTTAATGCAAGCAACATTAAATCTTCATAATCTGCTCTATCTGATGGCTTTTGACTTAATTTAGCAATCTTTAGATTTTTAACATAGATTCTATCTGCCTGCCCTATTCCACAGGCATGCTCTTCCTCTATAAAGCCAATTAAATCTCTATGTGTTGAAACTTTTGCATTATCACCTTGAAAGTCTATTTCTGTGTTGCGGTTTTCCACATCGAAACTAACCTCAAATGAAACCTCACCAAGAAATCCATCAAGAAACCATTTAGGCAGCATAGATTCCATTTTTTGCATGCTTTGTTTATCCATGCTTAAACGCACAGATTCTAAAAACTCAAAACCTTTATTATGGGCTAAGAATTTTACAGCTATTTCTGGACTTTCACACTCACTAGGGTATGTTGAGTATAAAATAAAAACACCTTCTAAATGCAAGGGCTGTGTAAGTTTGTAGTAAGCATAGCTATCACCACCGCCATCATTATTACCGCTACATTGCGACCCAAAGTTATTAAGTTGTCCCCATTTGCAACCTTGTGCTAGTGTAAAATATTTAGACTTCAAATCATTTGCATTTAGCATAGTAGCCATAAAACATACTAAAATAAAAAATCGCATTGCCTTCATTAATTTCCCCTTTTATTTACCAAAAGTGCGTTCTCTCTTTTTAAAGTCACCAATAATGCGTTTGCATTCCTTTTTTGTTAAACCCGGAAAAAGTGTTTTGCTAAAAAATATTTCAGCATAAGCACACTGCCATAATAAAAAGTTTGAAATACGCGAAGCACTACCAACGCGTAGAAGCAAATCCACATCTTCACTAATATCAAGATTGGCAGCGATATTTTCCTCTGTGATTGGCAATTGCTTTTCAACTACTTTTTTTACCGCACGCACAATTTCATCTTTTGCTCCATAAGAAATAGCCACATTAACGCATAATGTTTTGCAATGTTTTGTTTGCTCCTCAAAATTAGCAATATCTTTACGCAAATCATCGCTAAGCCTACTTAACTCACCAATAGCCCTAAAACGCACATCATTATGTAAGAATTGTTCAAGACTTTCATCAAGATATTTTTTTAAAAGATTGAAAAGATATGTAATTTCCTCTTGTGGTCTTTGCCAATTTTCTGTGCTAAATGCAAAAAGTGTTAAATGTGAAATCCCCTCTTCAATGCAAACTTCAATAACTTTTTGTATTGTGTTTGCACCATGCAAATAGCCAATTTTTTCTAAAATGCCATTTTTTCTTGCCCATCTTCTATTTCCGTCCATAACCACTGCTAAATGCTTTAGTTCATTCATATTTATCCTTTTTAATCAAGCTGTGATTGCAGTTAGCAAATCCTATAATTATCATGCCTTAAAGTTTTCACCTAAATAATATTTACGCACCAAAGGATTATCATATATCTCATCAGCCTTACCACTTGCAAATAAAGCCCCGCTTTTAATAACATAGGCACGATTGCATACTCCAAGAGTTTCACGCACATTATGATCAGTGATTAAAACGCCAATTTGCATTTCTACTAAAGTTTGTATAATTCTTTGAATATCTAGAACGGCAATAGGATCTACACCCGCAAATGGCTCATCTAATAGGACAAATTTAGGATTCTTAATTAAAGCACGTGCAATTTCTACTCTCCTACGCTCTCCACCGCTAAGGCTTACACCCTTGCGATCTCTAATTGCTTCAATATTAAAAGCTTCAAGCATAATTGCTATACGTTGCTCCCTGTCTTTCTTATTCTTAAAAGCACTTTGTGCCGCAAGCAAAAGATTATCCTCAACGCTTAGATCCTTAAATATACTTGATTCTTGTGGTAAATAGCCAATTCCTAAATGACTTCTTTCATGGAGTGGTTTTGTAGAAATATCCTCATTATCTAAAAATACCTTGCCGCCACTTGGCTCAAGTAAGCCACAAATCATATAAAAAGTAGTTGTTTTGCCTGCACCATTTGGACCAAGCAAACCAACCACTTCACCGCTATGCACTTCAAGGGTAATGCTTTCTACAATTCTTGTTTTTTTAATATATTTGCTTAGATTCTCTGCTCTTAATACATTCATGCACTTTCTTTGTCGTATGATTTTGTAATAATACACTATATTTCACTAGAAATATAGCTTTTTAGAATCTTTTAGCCATATTTTGAAAGTGTAATAACACCCATTAAATTATTATTAATGAACTATTATGCCCGGTATAACATATACAATGAATGCAGTCCAAATACCAATAAAAACAACAAAGCCAATAGAATACTTTAATGTAAATCTAAATAATTCAGATTCTCTACCCACAAGCCCAACAGCAGCACAAGCTATTGCTATACTTTGCGGGCTTATCATTTTTCCAACAACGCCACCAACCGTGTTTGTCGCCATGAAAAGCACTTCTGGCATATTTAAGGCTTTCGCAGTAACTTGTTGTAATGGACCAAATAGTAAATTTGCACTTGTATCGCTTCCTGTTAAGAATACACCAACCCAACCTATAAATGGTGAGAAGAATGGGAATAATGAACCTGTATAAGATAATGCTAACCCCATTGTAGCGGCTTGACCACTATTTTTAGAAATAATAGCAAATGCCAATACAAGTCCAATTGTAATCACAGGAATAGTCATTTCTTTGATTGTTTCAGTAGCAGATTCTGCAACCTGTTTTACACTTGCACGCAAAACAACAATGCTAATCAATGCAGCAAGTAAAATAGCTGTGCCCGGATTTTGTATAATATACCACTTCCAATCAGCACTAAGTGGAGTTGGTTGTGCAACAATTGGTGCTTGCTGTATAACAAGCTTATCAAGACCGGGTATAAGCCATACAATATTTGTATTTGAAAGTAATTTTCCTGCTTCAAATAAGCTTTTAAAAACATTGGTTTCCCATAGTGCAATAGCACCCACTAGAAAGATAAATGGACTCCATGCAAGAATAACTTTTGATAGTGCTGGCGCAACATTCTCTTGAGTGGATTTCTCATTATCTCCGCGTTCAATATTTGCAGGCTGCCAAAATCGCAAAAATACAGCAGTTGCTACAAGGGCAACAATAGCAGATATAATGGCAGATAATTCTGGACCTATTGCATTTGAAACCCAATACTGGGTACCACCAAATGTAGCTGCCGACACAAACACTGCAGGAAAAGTTTCTTTTACTCCCTTTAAGCCACTCATTAAAAATACAATGAAAAATGGCACAAATAAAGTAAGCGGCGATAACATACGGCCAACCATTGCAGCAATATCACCCGCATCTATCCCAACCGCATTTGCCAACGCTGTAATTGGAATCCCAACTGCACCAAATGCAACAGGAGCAGTATTTGCAATCATACATAAACCAGCAGCATATAAAGGACGAAACCCAAGACCAACAAGAAGTGCAGATGTAATTGCCAAAGGACCACCAAAACCAATAGCTCCTTCTAAAAATGCACCAAAGCAAAAAGCAATTAAGATAACTTGTAATCTTTGATCTGGTGTAACTGCAATTACACTTTCTTTTAGAATTTCAAAATAACCCGTTTTTACGGCAATCTTATACAAAAATATCGCAGCTATAATAATCCATGCAATAGGCCAAAGCCCTGCTAAAAATCCTTGCACAAAACTCATGACCACCATATTAAAAGGCATGCCATAGGCAACTAAAGCAATAATTGCACTCAATGCAACCGTTAAAGTCGCCGCAAGCCAACCTTTCAACTTAAACCATACAAGACACGCCAGAAATAATAAAATAGGCAATAAAGCAACTAAGCCACTAAGCCATATATTGTCAGCAATGGGCGTGTAGTTTTGCGCCCATTGTGCTTGCTGCATCGCTTCATTCATTGACCGCTCCTTTTTTATTTTAATGCAAACCGATATGATTATGGCAAAAAATCATGATTTTTATGAAAAAAGGTTACAAAAAAATTACATATAAAAATAAAAATGGAAAAAAAGTAATATTTTTCATGTTTTTTTTGCTGTATAAAAGGATTCTATGGAATCTATAAATAGAATTTTTGTAGTCTTTAGAAGCAAAATAAATTAAAAGCTTAAATATAAATATAGGTAGCAATAAATCAGCTTTTTTGTAAAGCATTTATGTATTTTAAAAATATTTTTATATGCGATTGATTTTTACAAATTATAAATGCTTGGATTCTATTATGAAATTAACATCACTTTTAGATTTTCTACCACTTTGGGTGGGTGCAGGGCTTGGATTGCAAAATAAAAAGATTCTAATTTATATTTTCTTGTAGAATCTGTTTTAGATTCTAAGATTTTGTAATTTAGAGCGTGAGGGCAAAATCTTTGATGTTTTACATCAAAGATTATTTAACTAAAGACTAATACATAATAGAATATAGTTTCATAATTTCTAAGATGTAATTAGATTTTAATATTTATTGCTAGTTTTTTGGATTCTAAAACAATTTTTCAGAATCTAGCCTATCATGGTGAATTATATTTTGCACTAGCAAAATCGTGGCATTCTGTAGTTTTTGAAATCCATTCTAGAACCATTGTTTTTATCTGCTTTTTTTATGGATTGCTTCGCTTAAGCTAGCTCATGACGGAGTAGGTGGATTCTAAATAGCATGAGAATTTGAAAGGATAGATTCTAAAGTGGAATGAGAATCTTTTGAACTAGATTTTAAAATCACTTGAAAATCTAGATTCTAATTTTGTTTCAGAATCTAGCTATCATCATGAGTTAGGAGGCCAAAGACTAATGAGGTAATCCAGCCTTTTTGCTAATGCAATATTATTTTTCATCATTGCAAGGCTAAAAATCCCAAGCACTATTTCTGCCATAATAGATTCTAATAATGCAGATTCTAATGATTGCAAGTTTCTTTCAGCACTGCGATTATAGACTAAAGCTAGATAAGATTTTTGCTAGTGGAAGTTAAACTATTTAGAATCTCAAAAAATTCCTCCATAATAGGAATGCTTTTCTCTCCCCTACTACTCTCAAAACCAGAGCATATATCAAGCAACATTGGCTGCAAAGTAAGCATTGTGCGTAAATTTTCTATTGAGATTCCACCTGCTAACCATAAATTCCCTTGCAATGTAGCATGATTTGCAACAAAAGCCTGTATTTTGGCAATATCTAAATTTTCACCACTGCCAGCACTACTATCCCATAGACAAAAATGCGTTTGCAAAACCTCATTAATGTCTAATAAATCTTTGTAATTAATAGCGGGATAAAAGGGCAGTATCCCCTCATCAAGCAAATCATAAAATGTTTCAATAGGATATGATCCATAGTTAGATTCTGTATTATTGTGTGTTAATGTCGGCTTTTCTAGGCAAAAAGATATTGGCATATTATGAAGCTGCAAGCAATCAATAAGCCCTTGAGATAAATATTCTCTACCAACATCTAAACAATCACTAGTAACCACACCAACCCGCAATGGCATAGAATCTTGTTGCTTGTGTTTTGCATAGTTTTCATAGCATTTTGTCGCTTCTTGTAAAAACAACCTATCTACATAACGCACGCTTTTTCTAGTCAATATAAATCCTAGCATATCGGCATGCAAAAGACTTGCTTGCAAAAAAGCAAGATTGCTAATACCACATACTTTAATGAGAGGCTTATAAAAATTCTGTATATCTTGATTCTTTATACAGAATCTTTGCAATAGGCTTGAAAATACTTGCTTTTTTGAGCCAATGTTAAAAGCTTTTATAAGATTCTGCAATACATTTTGATTTGATTTATTTGCCAAATTACTGCTATTTTCATTATTATCAAGCATAGATACTAAAAAGCTTCCGCATAAAATGCCCTGAAAGCCACTGCTACCAGCCATAAAGCAATCATAGTTTGATTGAATTCCAGATTCAAAAATAACAGGTATATGTTTTGGTATTTGCGTGCGTAGCTTCATGGCTTCCATTTTATTGATTTGAAAAGTTTTTAGATTTCTTGTATTAATGCCAATTATTGCCCTTTCTAGATTCAAAGTCTTAATTAGATTCCATTCATGTAGCGTATGTATCTCAATAAAAGGTGTAAGGTTGTATGCCAATAGCTCATTATATATTTCGCAAAAAGATTCCATATCATCTACAAAAAGAGCTACAATCAATAATACTATATCCGCTCCAAAAAGATAGCTAACCCTTACTTCATCTTTATGTAATATAAAATCCTTGCGTAAAATGCAAGCTTTAGGGAACTCCTCCTTAATCGTATATAAATCCAGCAAACTCCCTTGAAAGTAGTCCTCCTCGCATAGCACAGAAATTGCATTTGCGCCCTGCTCTATATATGTTTTTGCTAACGCCTTTGGCTCTGTAATTGTGCTTATATGACCTCTGGTTGGACTTTTTCGCTTTATCTCTGCAATGATAAAAGGCTTAGTTTTATCACTTAATAATGTTGGTGTTATTAGCGGAAAAGCTCTCTCTTTTGGCAGATTGTAGCCTAGATTCATGCCTTTTTCTTGCAATTTTTTTCTTTTTGTGTCGCATATTTTTTTTAAAATCTCTATGCCATTTTGTTTTGGTTGCATATTTTCCTTTATGTGTCGTTGAATAATTTTATTTTAATCAACCTTTATTAGCTTTTAATTAAGCATAAATTCTACACTACATAATGTTAATTTACTGAAATATATAAAAAGATTGTTTTGTGTTGCTATTTAAGTAATGTGTGTAGTTCGCTTTTATTGTGTAATTTTAAAGAGTTTATTTACTCGCATGTATTTTTAATCTTATCTAATTAATATTTTGAGATTAAAACATGGAATCTAAAACTTAAGATTTTATGTCTATTGTGTGTTTGAGTTTGATTTCAGGCTTTCATATAGATACCAAAGAATTAAGCAGTATAAAATAAATACAATTAAAACAAATGGATTTCCAAACATTGAAAAAAATGAAATTATGCAAAGAAAACCAAAAAACACTAAAAATACATAATAAGCCCAAAACTTGTTGTATCTAAAATATTGATAGAAAATGTATGCGGATGGCAACAATATTAAAAAACCAAATACGGCTGTATCTTTTTTCATAGCACCACTAATACCCATAAATATAAACATAAAACTACCAACTATTAAAAACAACCCATGCAGTCCTATAAGAATTTGAAATAAGACTTGATATTTTAAAATACCAGCTTTATTATTAGCATATTCTTTTCGAGATTCTCGAAAATCTTTAGAATCTAAACTAATATTTTTGCCACAGGAATGGCAAAAATTTGCATTTGATATATTTTTACTACCACAAAATGGACAAAAACTTCTGTTGTCTTCTACATTTTTTACTTCTTTAATAATAACTTGCATATACCCTTTTTCTAAAGGCTTTGTTTGATAGATTTCTTTAGATTCTATAGAATCTATATTTGATGACAAAAAGTTTTCTTTAGAATATGTAAAAGACTCGCCTTGTTTTTCATTGGAGTTTTGTATATAATCTAGCTTTCTGTCTTTTCTTTCTTTTTCGTGTTGTTTGTCGGGTGATTGATTTTTTTTCAATATGAAATACACAAATGCAATAATCACAATGGCTATGAACGCATTTCTTATTTCGCCAAATATCAACTTATTTTGAGCAAACTTCGGCACTTCGTTGATAACGATAAATACAAAAATTATATAACCAACTATCAGGACAGCAACTAGGGCTTTCGCCCATTTTTGCTTAAGAAACACAAGTCCACCTAATAATATACCCCAAACTATCATTTACCAATCCTTTAACGCCTAAACAATTTTTTACTTAAAAATACACCTATGCCAAGATTAAAAGAAGCGGTTTTAGCCCAATATTTATTGCTGTCTCCATCAAAAATATATCTAAAACTCATTTCTCCAAAAACGACATTTCCACCTACTATCACACCCATTTCCCAAAATGGATAAACACCATTCATCTTTTCATGTATTGATACAGGAACAAAATTACTTGTTCTTACAACCTTAACTTCAGAATCTATATCTACAACAACACCACCTCCCACATACCACGAAGTGTATCCTCCATCCCAAGTAAATCCAGAACCAGCTCTCAAATTTCCCCCAATTTGAGAATGCTTAAAGGTTGCGTACATCGTATCTACTTCATTTAAGCGGTATAAAAAATTTGCCTCCAAATATAAACCTTTATCTTTTCTGTAGAATCCACCGACTCTTGTAGTGGCTGGAAGACTAAAATAGATATCCGAAAAAGCATCTATTTCTCGCCTACCCGGCATATTGACACTACCACCAGAAAAAATGCCAACATCTGTTCCCAAAATCCCGCCAAAAGTGCTATTTGTATCATTTGCAAAAGACCTAGCAATCCTTGCTTCCTTTTTAGAATCTTGTGCTTTTCTTACATTTTCACATGCTTCTTTTAAGCCTAGATTACAAGCTTTTTTAAAGTATTTTTTAGCTTTGCCATATTCGCTATTATAGTAATTACTCCAACCCATTTCATTATACTTATTCGCTTCGACATTATTTGTCTCTGTTGTGCTATATTTGCTTACTTCCTCTTTTTTTATCACCTTGCTTATTATTGTATCATTGCTCCAAACCTCTCTACCACTATCTAAATCGCTTACTATAAAGAGAAACTGATAATCTACCCTTTGCTTTTTACCTATGTTTTTTATGCTTTTTGTAATTTTTCCACTTAGGCTGTATTCTGGCGCCAAGATTCTGCCTTTTTCTTTTGTTGTATATTGGTTGAAATTATCATTTTCTGTTAGCTTTCTAGAATCTTCTATCATATCATCTGCTTTAGCACCGCTGCCTGCTATTGCATTTGTTAGCACGATTTGTTCATAAGAGCTAAGTCTGCGTATGAGTTTGCGACTTATAAACTCTATATTTATGTTTTCATCGCTTAAATTCTCTATATTTGATATTGCCATAACCGCTTTTTTGTTGGCGTTATGCCTTTTCATTAAGTTCGATTTTATGAATGATTTTGCGTTTTCATCTATCACAGATTCTATATCATGATAATCCAACTCAAAGCTAGAAAAACTACTAGAATCTTTTATATATTGTAAAGAATTACTGCAAGCCAAAAAGATTAATGTGATAAATATGAGGAAAATGTATTTTATAAATCCTATTTTATAATTTAAAATTTTAGATTTCACAGAATCTATTCTAAAAATTACTTGTCTATTATAACAAGTTATACCCCCCCCCCCCCCGTTAATACATTTAGCTTCGATAGCATTTTTATTGTATTGCATTGTTATATTTTCACTCATTTTCATCCTTCTTGAAAAATAAATATTAATTCATATAAATAGATTTGGTTTAATATGGCTCTTAATTTACAAATAAAACAACTCTATATAATAATCCAATATTTACCACAATCCTTACTGCGTGTATAAAAAATATATTATTTTCTTATACATAATGCAGCAAACGAGAAACAACAATAAATATTAATCCCTTGGATAACGCAAAACTATACGACCTTTATCAAGACTATAAGGTGTAAGCTCAATTTGCACATTATCGCCGGGCAAAATCTTAATATTGTGCATACGCATTTTGCCTGAAATATGGCACAATACAATATGTCCATTTTGCAATTCTACTCTAAAAGTCGTGCTAGGCAATGCCTCTATTACTTTACCATCTACTTTAATTACATCATCTTTTGCCATTTATAACTCCGTTAAAATTCTTGCTTTACCACCAATAATTGCTATTGTATGTTCATGGTGAGAAGTATTTAAGCCATCTTTGCTTACAACAGACCATTTATCATCTAAGATAATAGGCTCTCCATCTTTTTGACATACCATAGGCTCTAAACAAAATACCATACCTTCTTTCACCTTTGGACCACCCATTTTCACGCCTTCCTCTAAATAGTTTGGAATGCTTGGCTCTTCATGTGGCTTTGTGCCTATGCCATGTCCGCAAAATCCAAGCAAAGGAACAAAGCCTCTACTCTCAATATTATCTTGCAAAATTGCACTAATTTCTTTGAAACGCATGCCAGCCTTTATAGAATCTATCGTATTATAGAGTGTTTGCAAGGAACATTCCATAAGTTTATTGTCTTTATTACTTACCTTGCCTATACCAATAGTAATGGCTCCATCGCCATAGTAATTCTTATATTTTGTGCCAATATCAATACCAACAATATCACCATTCTTTAAACGATAATCAGTTGGAACACCATGTATAACAACTTGATTAACAGAAATACATGCTGCATTGGGAAACCCATAAAGCCCTTTAAAACTCGGCAATGATTCTAAAGATAGAATCTTATCCTCAATAGCTTTGTCAAGCTCTAAAAGGCTCATTCCCTCACTCACTATAGTTTTAGCATAATCTAGTGTGAGAGCAACTACTTTATTAGCCTGTGCTAGCAATGCTAGCTCGTTTTTATTTCGCGTTGCAATACTCATGTTAAGACTAGATTCCCACCGCACTCAATGTTTGGTATTTGCTTGTATAAAGTTGTGCTTCAATCTTACGCATAGTATCAATAGCAACCTGCACTACGATTAACACAGATGTCCCACCAAATACAAAATGCACGCCTATACCCTTTAAAAGAATCCAAGGCATTGTAGAAATAATAGCAAGATATAAAGCACCCCAAAATGTCAAATGCCCAGCAACTTTATTGAGATAGCTTGCGGTATTTTCACCAGGTCTCAGCCCGGGTATATAGCCATTTTGTCGCTTAAGATTATCTGCTATATCTTTTGCATTAAATACGATAGAGGAGTAAAAATATGCAAAAAAGATAATAAATACAAACATGATAATATTATAAAGATAAGATGATGGACTAATATAATCTGCGATAATAACAAGCCAAGAATCACTATTTGCCTGATTAGCAGCTACCTGCCTACCAGCAAACTGCTGCAATATTGTAGATGGGAATACAAGTAATGCCGATGCAAAAATAGGCGGTATAACACCACTTAAATTAATTTTTATTGGAATGTAATTCATAATTCTCTTATGTTGATTCTGCATAATAACCTTGCGTGCATAAGATATTGGCACACGACGTTCTGAAAGCTCAACATAGATAATGACAAAAACGGTTATAAGGATAACAGCTAGCACTAGCAGAAGTTGGAATATACTTTTCTCATTTTCACTTACTGCACTAAATTCTGCACCAATAGCATGTGGAATACCTGATACAATACCAGCAAAGATAATGAGGCTAATGCCATTACCAACACCGCGTTGTGTAATCTGCTCTCCTATCCACATTAACAGCATTGTTCCCGTAAGCATGGATATAACTGCAATAGATACAAATAATGTCATATTTTGTAGCATAATCGCATTGCCACCATCAATACTTTGCAATCCATAAGATACGCTAATTGCTTGCACGATAGTAATAAATATAGTGAGATAGCGAATAATTTGCATATATTGCTGCATGCCATCTCTTTCTTTCTTCATTTTGCCAATATTTGCAAATGTAGCAGATAAAAGTTCCATTATGATTGATGCTGTAATGTATGGCATAATACCAAGAGATATAATACTTACGCGTTCAAGTGCATTGCCGCTAAACATATTAAAAAGCCCCAAAGCATTGCTTGCATTGCTATCAAAAATACGCTTTAATACTTCAGCATCAACGCCCGGAACCGGGATATAGGATAACATTCTATAAGCAAATAAGAATGCAAGTGTAATAAGGATTTTATTTAAAATACTTTTATTCATTAAGCCTGTCCAGTTACTACAATGCTTTCATTATTAATTTTAGATTTTAGATTCTTTGCACTTGCCCCAATAAGTTTAACTTTTGTAACATATTTAGGAATTGTATAAATCTTACGCAATTCCTCTAGAGTTATAGACCCAAGTTCTAAAATTTTCTTTTGTTTTTCCACATTAATTACAAAGGGTTTGTTAACATGTGAATTAAAACCAACTTTTGGCAATCTTCTTTGCAATGGTTGCTGACCACCTTCAAAACCTCTTTTAGCTTTATAACCAGTTCTTGCAGTTTGTCCTTTACCACCACGAGTAGCAGTTTTACCCATGCCAGAACCCTGCCCTCTACCCACTCTTTTAATATCTTTTGTGCTGTTTGCAGCGGGCTTAATCTTTTCTAACATAACCTATCTCCTTACGCCTTAATCTTTGCCAATGCATCAATTGTAGCTCTCACAACATTGTATGGATTATTTGAACCAAGCGATTTTGTCAAAATATCCTTAATACCAGCAAGCTCTATAACTGGACGCGCACTTCCACCTGCAATTACACCTGTTCCCTCACTTGCTGGCTTTAGCAATATTCTACTTGCATTATACTTATATTCAATATCATGTGCGATTGTAGTGCCTTTAATATTTACTTTTACAATATTCTTAAAAGCATCATCTATTGCTTTTTTAATAGCATCAGGAACTTCTTTAGCCTTGCCTAAACCAAAGCCTACTAAACCATTATGGTTGCCTACAACAACAAGTGCATTAAATCGGAATCTTCTCCCGCCTTTTACCACTTTTGTAACACGTCCTATATTTACTACAACTTCGCTAAATTCTTCTTTGTTGATTTCCACTTTCTTATCCTTTATAGAGCTATACCATTATTTCTTAAGCCATCCGCGAATGCAGCAACAACACCATGATACAAATAGCCATTTCTATCGAATACAACCGCACGAATATTTTTTTCAATCAGAATCTTTGCAAACTCTGCACCCATTTTGCCTGTATCCTCTTTTGTATTGCCAACTTTCAATAATCGACTATCAATAGCAGCTATTGTATGCCCCTTGCTGTCATCAATTGCTTGTGCATAAAAATATTTATTTGAGCGAAATACACTCACTCTTGGTTTTGAGGCACTACCGCTGCATTGTGATCTAATGCGTTTTTTACATTTAGCTCTTAGAATCTTTTTTTTCTCTAAAACTTTTGCCGTCATATTATCACCTTAAATTATTTTTTAGAAGTTTTTCCTGCTTTACGCAATATGACTTCATCGCTATATTTTACACCTTTACCTTTATATGGCTCTGGTGGTCTAAACTCTCTAATTTCTGCAGCAATCTGCCCAATTTGTTGTTTATCGCTTCCTTTAATTGTAATAATGTTTTTTTCAACACCAATCTCAACATTCTCAGGAATAGGATATTTAATTGGATGAGAAAAACCAAGTGCTAATTCTAGTGTTTTTCCACTTACGCTAGCCTTATAACCTACACCATTTATTTCAAGAGTTTTAGTAAAACCTTCATGCAAACCAACAACGATATTATTGGCTAATGCACGATAAGTTCCCCAAAAAGCACGAGATTGAGGCATATTGTCTAGTAATGAAAACACTAATTGTTTATCTTCTAATTTAATGCCAACACGACCATGTGTCTCAAGCTCCTTGCTTTCCTTTTTACCTTTAAAAGTTATTTTACTATGTTCAACCTTTACTTCAATACCATCTGGGATACTGATAGGTTTCTTACCAATTCTTGACATCTTAACTCCTACCAAATACTGCAGAGGGCTTCACCCCCAACATTTGCTTTATAAGCCTCATCATTTGCAATCACACCTTTACTTGTGCTAACAACAATAATCCCATATCCATTTTTAAAACGTTTAAGTTCTTTAGAAGTTTTATATACTCTTCTGCCCGGCTTGCTAATGCGTGCAATTTCATTAATAGCAGAAACACCAGAATCATCATAAGCAAGTTGGACTGATATGCTTTGCTTGCCATCTTTATCATTTATTCTATAATCTTTGATAAATCCTCTTTCTTTAAAAACTTCCATAATGCTTGCAACAATTTTTGCATAGTATAACTCAGTGCTATCAAGTTTTCTCATTGCTGCATTTCTAATCCGCGTAAGAGAATCTGCAATAATATCATTTACCATACCTATCTCCTTACCAGCTTGCTTTTCTTAATCCGGGAATTAATCCCTCATTGCCCATTTTCCTCAAGCACACACGGCATAAAGAAAAATCGCGATATACTGAATGGGGTCTGCCACACACTTGACAACGCGTATATTTGCGAACACTAAATTTTGCTTTTCTTTTAGCTTTTGCTATCATCGATTTTTTTGCCATAAATTATCTCCCCTTTGCAAAAGGCATGCCAAGCAATTCTAAAAGCTTAAATGCCTCTTTATCATCATCAGTACTTGTTATAATAGCTATATTCATACCATGTGTAACCATAATATCATCATAAACCACTTCAGGAAACATAAGTTGTTCATTCAAACCAAAGCTATAATTACCATGCCCATCAAAACCATTACGAGGTATCCCTCTAAAGTCTTTCACTCTTGGCAATGCAATAACAATAAGCTTTTCCAAAAAGTTATACATCATATTGCCACGCAATGTAACTTTTACACCCATAGGCATACCCTCACGCATTTTAAAACCCGCAACAGATTTTTTTGCTTTTGTAATAATAGCCTTTTGACCTGCAATTAAAGAAATAGTATCAGCAATATTTTGCATAATTTTAGCTTCTTTTGCATACTCACCTGCACCTACGCTAATTACAACTTTTTCTAATTTTGGCAAAAGCATAGGATTCTTAATATCAAGAACCTTAGCAAGCTCCTGCTTAATCTCATTTTTATAACGTTCTTTTAAAGCATACATATCTCAACTCCTATGATTTTTTCACATTAGAAATATGTATAGGCATTTCTTTTGCAATAAAGCCACCTTTTTTATTTTCTTCGGTTGGTTTTACTGCTTTTTTTGCTACCTTACAATCTTTAACAATAAGCATATTTTTCTTTGGAAAAACAGCAAGCACTTCTCCGCTTTTCCCCTTATCATCACCAGCGATAATGGTTACCATATCGCCTTTTTTTATTTTTACCTTATTCACTATAATACCTCCGGAGCTAACGATACTATCTTCATAAAATTTGCATATCGCACTTCTCTACCAACTGGACCAAAAATACGAGTGCCAATTGGCTCTCGTTTAGCATCAAGCAAAACAGCTGCATTATCGTCAAAACGAACTAAAGAGCCATTCTCTCTATGTATCTCTTTTTTTGTTCTAACAACAACCGCTTTTAATACCTGTCCTTTTTTAACCTTACCATTTGGTATAGCCTTTTTTACAGATACCACAATAACATCGCCTACACTAGCATAACGTTTATGGCTACCACCTAAAACCTTAATACACATAACCTCTTTTGCACCACTATTGTCGGCAACAGCTAGCCTTGTAAAACTTTGTATCATTCTGACACTCCTACCAACACAATATCTTTCAATGTAAATGATTTATGCTTAGAAATTGGCTTACATTCAATAGCACTAACTACATCGCCAATTTTACTTTTGCATTCCTCATCATGAATAATATATTTTTTAAATCTTTTAACAATCTTGCGATATTTTGGATGCACAACCTTTCGCTCAACTAAAATAACCGCACTCTTATTGCCCGCAATACTCACAACTTTGCCTTGTATCACTCTTTTATGTGCTTGTTTTTCACTCATAACAATTCCCTTAATTTTTTTCTTCTGAATTAAGCTTTGAAGAGATTGCGGTTGCAATACGCGCAATATCTTTACGCACAACGCTAATTTCACTAGGCTTTGTGAGCTGCCCAGTTTTTAGCTTGATTCTCAAAGTAAATAATTCTGTCTTTTTATCTTTTAGTAATTGTCGCAATTCCGACAAATCTTTATCTTTTATATCAGTATATTTCATTTTCACTCTCACTAGTTACAATTTTTGTTTTGAATGGTAATTTGCTTTGAGCTAATGCAAGAGCATCTCGTGCTGTTGCTTCATCAATACCAATCATTTCATAAATAATGCGACCCGGCTTAATATTCATAACCCATTTTTCAACACTACCTTTACCTTTACCCATTCTAACCTCAAGTGGTTTTGCAGTTAAAGGCTTATCTGGAAATACACGTATCCATACTTTACCAGCTCTTTTCACATGGCGAGTCATAGCAATTCTTGCAGATTCTATCTGCCTTGAATCAATTCTTCCATGTTCAAGTGCTTTGATACCAATATCGCCAAACGCAAGGGAATTTCCACGAAATGATTTGCCTCTATTTCTACCCTTCATTTGTTTTCTGTATTTTGTCCTTTTTGGCATTAACATAGTCTATCTCCTTTTACCCTTAGCACGAGAATCTCTAGATTCATCGCGTTCAGTTTGAATACCTTTTTGCAACACTTCACCTTTAAAAATCCAAACCTTTACACCTATAATCCCATAAGTAGTAACCGCTTCCGCAAAGCCATAATCAATTTTAGCACGTAGTGTATGGAGAGGAACTCTGCCTTCCATATACCACTCAGTTCGCGCCATTTCAGCTCCAGCCAGACGACCAGAAACTTTTACTTTTATGCCTTTTGCTCCAGATTTCATTGCTTGTTGCATAACTTTTTTCATTGCACGTCTAAAAGCTACCCTACGTTCAAGCTGTGTTGCTACGCTTTCTGCTGCAAGCTGTGCATTAGCTTGGAATCTCTTTACTTCCTTAATATTAATCGCAACATCTTTATTAACGAGCTTTTTTAAGGTAGTTTTTACTTTTTCAATATCGGCACCTTTTCTACCGATAATTAAGCCCGGCTTAGCTGCCACTACGGTAACACGAAGCTTAGTTGCCATACGCTCTATAATAATCTCACTTACACTCGCATAGTAAAGTTCTTTTTTAAGAAATTTACGAATGATATGATCTTCCCCTATTCTCTCTGGTGTATTTTGAGCGTTTGGAAACCATCTAGAAGTCCAATTTCTATTAATACCTAACCTTAGCCCGATTGGATTGACTTTTTGACCCATTTATTTAACCTCGTCTTTACTTTTTTTGCTCGCTTGTTTAACTTCTCTCTTTGCTGCATTTACCTCTACATAAATATGTGCCATTGGCTTGCGTATTGGAGTTGCGCGTCCCCTAGCTCTTGGCATAAAACGTCTCAATACCGGTCCTGCATCTACTCTACATGAGGTAACTTCAGCTTCCGTAGATTCAAAACCACCATTTGCAAGAGCAGAAGCAAGAGTCTTGTAAATTGCCTTTGCTGCTTTATTTGGAGTAAATTCCAAACTTGCCAACGCAACTTCTGCATTCATGCCTTGTATTTGTCGTGCAATTAAACGTGCTTTCGTAGGTGAGAGTCTTGCATAACGTAAAATGGCAACACCACCATTTGTTTGTTTTATATTCTGTTTCTTAGCCATCATTATCCCTTATTACTTACCAATTTTCTTTTGGACACTACCTTTATGTCCCTTGAAAGTCCTTGTAGGAGCAAATTCACCAAGCTTATATCCCACATGATTTTCTGTGATATATACAGGGACAAAAGTCCGACCATTATGCACATTGAAAGTAAGTCCTATCATTTCAGGCAAAATAGTGCTTCGTCTTGACCATGTTTTAATAGGTTTATTATCCTTATTGGCTTTCGCTTTAGTTACCTTTTTTTCAAGATGTAAATCTATAAAAGGTCCTTTTTTTATCGATCTTGCCATACTATCTCCTTACTTCTTTCGTCTTGATATAATAAGTCTATCGTTTGCTTTTTTACGTCTTGTTTTATAGCCTTTTGCTGGAGTTCCCCAAGGAGAAACAGGATGACCACTAGAACCCGTTTTACCTTCACCACCACCATGTGGGTGATCTACTGGGTTCATGGCACTACCACGAGTTTGAGGACGAATACCTCTATGACGATTACGACCAGCTTTACCAATAGATATATTAGCAAAATCCTCATTACCAACATTTCCAATAGTTGCCATACATTCTTCTAGAATATAACGCATTTCGCCACTTGGCATACGCAAAATTGTATATTTACCTTCGCGACCCATAATCTGTGCTGAAGCACCAGCACTTCTTGCAATAGCCCCACCTGCCTTTGGATGCAACTCTATATTATGAACTATTGTTCCAATGGGAATATTTTTAAGCTTCATTGCAAAACCTACTTTTACATCAAGTCCGCCTTCTGCTGCTATAACTAAATCGCCAACCTTTAGACCGCTAGGTTGAATAATATATCTCTTATCCCCATCTTTATAGCTGATAAGTGCAATGCGGCAATTTCTATATGGATCATATTCTATTGCACTCACATGCCCTTCAACACCAAATTTATTGCGTTTAAAATCAATAATTCTATATAACTTTTTTGCTCCGCCTTCTTTATGTCGGCTTGTGATTCTACCATTATTATTACGTCCTGCGCTTACTGGAAGTTTTACAAGAAGCTTACGAACGCTAGGCTTTGCCGTAATATCATCAGAGCTTAATCCAGACATAAAACGCCTGCTAGGCGTATAAGGCTTATATGTTTTTACTGCCATGTTTTCTCCTTACTTTTAAACGGCAAGCGACTCAATGTTCGCACCCTCTGGAATCTTTACATAAAACTTTTTAAAATCAACTCTCTGCCCTGCTCTACCTCTAAACTTTTTTGTTTTACCATCCTGTCTTAAAGAATTAACTTTTAATGGAGTAAAGCCAAAATATTCTTTAAAAATCTGCTTAAGCTTATTTTTTGTCATACGCGTAGAAGTTTGGACAACCATAACACCACTTTCTTGCAAACCTAAAGACTTCTCTGTATATAGAATTGTTTTAATATCTGTTATATCTGCCATCTCAACCTCTTTTTACAAGTTCATCAAACACTGCTTTTTCAATCACAACGCTTCTAAAAGCTGCCACAAGATAAGCATTAAGCTCATTTGCATCAGCAAGATAGCAAGATTGTAAATTTCTAAATGCAAGAAATGTTTTTTCATCGCTTGCTTGTGTTACAAATAATGTGCTTCTTTGTTCTAATGCCTTAAAATTTGCAAACGCATCTTTTGTCTTACCACTTTCAACTTTAATAGATTCTATGATAAACAATTTTCCTTCATTTGCCTTTTGTTGCAAAGCGTATTCAAGTGCTAGTCTCTTTTGTTTTTTATTGATTTTTAAATCATAGTTTCTATTGTTACTTGGACCATGACTAACACCACCTCCAACAAATACAGGAGAAGTAATACTTCCTGCGCGAGCTCTACCGCCACCTTTTTGTGCCCATGGTTTCTTGCCACCACCACTCACATTGCCACGAGTTTTTGCATGTGCGCCATTTGCACGGAGACTAGCAAGATAAGACTTAATATATAAATATAGATTGTGTTCCTTAATCTCTGCATAACGTTGTGGTAATGCTACCTCATCGCCTTTGGCAAATTTGCCATCCAACATAATTGCCTTACTCATTATTTGCTACCTTTTTTATCTAAAATAGTAATTTTTCCATACGCACCATTATAACCAGACACAGAGCCTTTTAATACAAGAATGCCGCTTTGTTTATCAAAAGAGATAATTTCATTGCGAACGCTAACAAGCTCATCACCATAATGTCCAGCCATTTTTTTACCCGGTTGCACTCTACCTGGCCACTCTCTGTTACCAATAGAACCTAAACGTCTATGGAATCTGCTACCATGCGCAGCAGGTCCACCTTGAAAATTCCAACGTTTCATTGCACCGCTAAAACCACGACCTTTTGTCTTAAAACTAGTTTTTACAATCTTACCATTAGTAAGGCTAGACATATCTAAATCACCAATTTCAGTATTTGCTACACTAAGAGTGGCAAAACGATTAAATTCTTTACTGAGATTGTATTTCTTTTGATTGCCTTGTATGCTTTTATTAAATGCCTTACCTTTAGAATAAGCAACCAATGCTTTTCCATTATCACCTATTTGGCATACTTTTGCATTCAATACTTTCAGTAATGTTACAGCTTGACTAGGCGTAGAGATAATACGACTCATACCAACTTTCTGCACTATAAATTCCATTATTATTCCTTAAAATAGTTTCTGTTTTATTTATCCATTGACATGACTTCAACATCAACTTCTGGTGCTAAATCAAGCTTCATGAGACTATCAACCGTTTCACCTGTAGCAGACATAATATCAATAATTCTACTATGTATGCGTATTTCGAACTGCTCTCTAGAATCTTTATTAATATGCGGGGAACGTAACACGGTATATCGTCTCTTTCGTGTTGGCAATGGAACAGGTCCAATGATTTCAGAACCAGTCCTTTTCACTGCACTTACAATAGCTGCTATTGAGCGATCAAGCACTCTATGGTCATAAGCTTTTAACTTTAACCTAATCTTTTGCATATTTTTCCTTTATAGTTAAGAACTCGCACTGCCATATAGCATTCACATTAATATGCAGTGTCGTAAAAACAAAGACAAAATATTAATACAAAAAGGCAATAGAGTCAATATATTTTTACATAAAAAGTATATTTTTTATCCATTTTATTCCTTATTTAAAGGAAAATATCACAAAACTTAAAACCTTTGTTTATTACAAGCAATATTAAAATATATCAGTTAAAATTAGATTATTTAAATTTACATTCCATATATTTATTAAACAAAAAAATACTTAGAAAATATTAAAACTTTTCTGAAAACAATAGAATCCATATAGAACCGCAAATATATGATTATTAAAAATCAAGCATTAAATAATAAATTTTATTACATTTTCACATATTTTTAGAATCAAAACATTAGAGTTTTATATATGTGAAATAACATTATCAACAATTAATTAGCTTGTAATTTTACCTTTGAAAGTAGAGTTAAATTTTATATGCAAATATATATTATAATTCCATAAACACTTACTAAAAATCGAGACAATATGCTAGCAACTTTAGAATCTTTTTTACAAGCAATTACAGAATATACATTTTTGCAAAATGCTTTATTTGCCGTTGTGCTTATAAGCATTATATCTGGCATCATTGGCTCATTATTGGTATCAAATCGTATTGTTTTTGTAGGAGGCGGGGTTGCTCATTGTGCGTATGGCGGTATTGGCATTGCCTTATTTCTTGGCTGCTCTGTGTTGCTTGGAGCAAGTATAAGCGCACTTATTGTAGCCTTTAGCCTTGCATTTGTACAAAAAAAATGGCATACGCATATCGATACATTCAATGCAATATTATGGGCGCTTGGCATGTCTGTTGGCATTGTTTTTATAAACCTTAGTCCAAATGCAAATGCAGATATGGAATCATATTTATTTGGCTCACTAATTAGCGTAGATACAGAATCTTTATTAATTATGGGTGGATTTGATATAATATTATTGCTTTTTGTTTGTATATATTATCGTGAGATTCTAAGCATAAGCTATGATTATGAATTTTGTGGATTGCGTGGGCTTTATACAAATGTTTTTACTCAAAGTATTTTTGCATTTATTGCTATTGGCATTATTCTTAGTATGCAAATATCTGGACTTATTCTTGTCCTTGCTATGTTATCAATTCCTGCATATATGGGTAATATTTTTGCAAAAACACTAAAAACTCAAATGCTTTTTGCGGGCATGTTTGCATTGATATTTATGCTAGTAGGATTATTTCTTGCATATGCGTATAATATTATGCCCGGTGCGGCTATTACTTTTGTTGGCACACTCTGCATTATTGCAGTCCATTTATGTAAATGGCTATTACACTATATAAGACAGAAAGGATAAATATGACAGATTCTAGTATGGAAAAATTAGAAACAAAAATACAGACATTAGAAAAAGAGCTTGAAGCACAAAAAAAGATTACAAAAAATGCGTTAAAATTTAGTGTTGGTGTTAGCATTGTATGTTTTTTCTTTATTGTTTTAAATCTTAGCATATACTTTACCATTGCAGGAGGTGTGGCTGGAAATGAACGCAAAGTGCAATCCGTGCAAACAGAAATAGAGAATCTAAAAATAAAATACAAGAGAATACTTCTTAATGAGAATTAATTTAAATACTCATAGAAAATATTAAATCGCGTTAAACATTAACACGACACAAACACTATAAAAAAAGGTATAATTAGGACTTTATGTAAGGATTATTATGAGTAGAAAATTACTAAGTCTTGGCTATATTTATGAGATGATTGGCAGGCATGAAGAAGCATTGGCTTTTTTTGAGCAAGTGCTTGAAAAAGATTCTAAAACTTTAAGCACAGAAATGATTAAAGAAGCACATTTAGGAGTCAAAGCAAATGAAATGGCAATAAAATTTCGCAATGATCCTAGCCTCATGACAAAAAATTTAGATATGAAGCTTATGCAGGAAAAAATTTCCGCATTTAAAGAAAATCCAAAAAATTTAACAGGGTGGTTTAGTCAATGGAATTAAAAGATGTTGTATTGCAAACGCTTAATGAGATTGAAAATAGCGTTGATGAAAGGGGCTTTAAGGATATACGACTTGGTGTAAGCACAGGTGAAGCGGAATTTCTACAAAGCTTTAAAGAACGTATTTTTGTGCTTTTTGAGGGCTTAAAACAAGAGGATTTGTGGCTAGAAAATGGGAATGACATAAATAGCCAAATTCAAGCAAAGCTAGACTTAATATTAGGCTTTTTGCAATTCCAACTAGCCTTGCTTGATGCACGACTAGAAGTCCTTGATAAACGCAACTTTGAAATGGGACAAGATATATAAATAATATCTCTTAAGCTTTAAAAATAGAATTATATTAGTTTCTATTATTTACTATGCAAGTAAAAGCTTTAAATGCTTAAATATAAATATTATTGAAGTAAATTACATGCTAATATGTTTCTAATTTTAGACTATTAGCCATACAAATTACAACTCTAGCATACACATTTAACATACTTTAGATTCTGAAATATACTTAGAAACTATGTAAGATTTTAAATTAGCGTAAGAATTTGAGTTAGCAGTTTCTGAAACTTTTATAGAATCTTTTAGGCTAGATCTTGAAATAGCTTTAGAATTAATCTCCCCCCCCGTCATTGCAAGGCTAAAAAGCCGAAGCAATCCATAAAAAAATCAAATAAATTAGATACCAAATTAGATTCTAGGCTAGTTTCCAAAAATATAGATTGCCACGATTTGCTACACAAATCCAGCTCGTGATGAGTAGAGTGGATTCTAAAATAAAATGAGAATTTTTAAGATAGAAACTAAATAGTTTTTTAGTTAGATTTTACTATACTTAAAATGATAATTGTCAGAATCTAGAGTATGATTAGATTCTAAATTTATAAATAAAGTCTGTATCGTAGTTACTTTATTATAACTTAACTCACAAGCAAAGCATACTTTGAATATACAATATCTAATAAATTAACGATTATCTTGTATTATTGATTTGTTAAAATAATTTTATAGAATCTACAAGGACACAGAATGCTAGATCCAAAATTTGAAAGACTATTACAGTCGTTAAAACAGGCAAAAGATATTGATGATTTAGCAAATATATCAATGAAAAATATGGATATTGAAGAACAAAAAGAGACACTATTTGTCAATAACACTCAAAATCCCTCCATGCTTATGCAGGTCGCACCAAGCCTTTTATCCGCAAATTTTTTATGCTTAAACGATGAAATAGAAAGCGTTGTGGCTGGCGGCTGCGATTTATTGCATATTGATGTTATGGATGGGCATTTTGTGCCTAATATTACTCTTGGTCCTTGCGTATTAGAGCAAATATCAAGTATAACGCAGATTCCACTTGATATACATTTTATGGTTGAAAATGCGGACTTTTTTGTAGATATATACGCTCCATTGCAGCCAAAATATATGAGCGTTCATATTGAAAGTGAGCGGCATTTGCATAGACTTATTCAAAAGATTAGATCGCACGGAATATCTCCATCAATTGCCATTAACCCACACACAGCACTAGAAGGACTAAAATATATTATTTCTGATATTGATATGGTACTTATTATGAGCGTAAATCCTGGATTTGGAGGGCAGCAATTTATCCCAAGCATGATTGAAAAAATAACAGATTTAAAAGAAATGATACTAATGCGTAATCCACAATGTTTAATAGAGGTAGATGGTGGAATTAATGAAACCAATATTCATGCGTTAAAAAATGTCGGCGTTGATATTGCCGTTGCAGGAAGCTATATATTTAAACAAAAAGATAGAAAAATAGCAATACAAAGTTTGAAAATATAGAATCTAAATTAGATTTAGAATCCAAAACAAATTTTCACTTGTAGAAAAGACTTTAAGCTATTAGGTTTTAGATTCTATTAAATTTTGAAACTTTTCTAAAACTTCAGTAATTATTCTACTCTCATATTCTTTACTCACATTTTGTGTAGTTTTATGCAAAATTACAAAACTATTAGAATCCATATTATCGCCACACCAAAGATATTTATCTCTTTTACTACATAGCCATATTAAAGGCACATTGAGGTTATTGGCTATATGGCTAATGCCTGTGCTAGGGCTAATTATTGCCATGCTTTGCTCTAGCAGGGCAACAAGATTTATTAAATCATTATCATTATAAAATATGGATACATTTTGTAATGTTTTAATGCTAGATAGCTCATTATTGCCGCTATCATTACCCTGATATGTTGGTATCACAAAATGCAAATTAGGATATAACTTTGATAATTTATCTAATAAAATCTTATATCCATCTAAAGTTAGATTGCAAAATGTGCTACGTACAAATGGATTTACTAAAATAATGGGGTTCTTTATATTATTAGATTCTATAAAGGTTTGTATATTTAATTTATTTTTGCTGCCACTTTTGAATCTAATATGAGAATAATCTATTCTATCTATATTATTATCATAATGTTTGGCATTTATCTTTCTTACAAGCATTAATATACGTTTATATTGTGGTGTAAAATTTAAGTGTTTTGATATAAAAATACTCTCAAATCTACTTCTAAAACTATTTGCAAAAGTCATAAAAGTAATTATACGCTTGCATGTTGTTTTAGCTAAAAGACTGCATTTATCTCTATTTGGTTGAGTAAGTATAAAAACATCAAAATTATTTTCATTAATATTTTTAATAAGAGATTGGCTATCCATAGAATCTATATTTACTATAGAATCTATAAATTCAAATTGTGCGTATAGATTTACCCCCCCCCCCCGACTATAGAGTTGGTATAGACAATTATATTAGAATCTTTATATAAATGTCGTAAGGCATATATGGCATGCAATACCACTACATTATCGCCTATTAATCCCGCACGATAGAATCCTATATTCATATTTATGCTCTTAATTTTAATTAAGCAAGGATAGTGCCTTATAAATACCCAAGCATGCGTTTAAAAAAGCTCTTAAAACCTTTAGATTCTAAAAGCATATTATGCTCCATATCAGCAATATCATGTGCTAAAAGCGCAGCAATATCACCTATGCCAATAGACACATTATTAAATGGTTCTACTTTTGTAATAAGCGCTCGATTTCTTGTTGCTTTATTTACCGCCGCATTTAACTCAAGTCCGCCTAAAAATTTAAGCGTTAAATTCGGTATGTGCTTTTTTGTAATATTTTCCATCCTATCGAATACCGCAAGGGCTTCTTTTTGACTTTTACACATATTGATAATCATAAAAATTTGCTTTTTTGTGTGTGCGTTGAGTTTTATCGTTGCATACGCATCAGTAATTGCCGATGGGTCTGGCATAGTAACTACAATAATATGCTCGCATGCTTGTAGCGTTGATTGATTTAGTGGTCCAATGCCAGCTCCTGTATCAATTAGCAAAAAATCAAGCGTATCAAGAATATTACTCTCTTGTATGAAGTTTTCTACAATATTTAGATTATTGCCTGCATATTTGAGTATTTCCTCACCACTATCACCGGGAATTAGATATAAATTTGGCTCTATCTCATAGACAACCTCATCTATACTTACTTCCCCTTTAATTGCGTGTAAAATATTCTTATCAGTTTTGATACCAAAAATTAAATCAAGATTTGCAAGTCCAATATCAGCGTCAAATATACCAACTTTAAAGCCCAACTTGTTTAATTTGTATGCGAGATTTGCACTAATAGTGGATTTGCCAACACCACCTTTGCCCGAAGTAATGGCAATATATTTTGTATTTGCTTTATTTTTCATCATGGTCTCGAGCTGCTTTGCTTGATTCTCAATCATTCAAACTTCCTTGTCGAATTAAAAAAGTGCGCTAAATTTTCTTATTACTTTCTTTATAATTTCATATAGATTCTACCAAAAAATTAGCAAATTTTGCCGATACAGATAGCTTTCATATTGAAAAAGAAACTATAATCTACAAATAAAAGATTCTAATAAAGTATGCAACAATTATTCCATAAATCACAAATATTTTAAAATTCACCACTCTGTTTTTGCTGGCACTAGCTTACAATCCATAAAAATAGATTCTAAAAAAGCATATTGCACTATTTTGCTATGCAAATCTAGCTCATAACTATAATCTAGAATCCTTTTATTTTATACTCTAAGCCCTGCACCCACCCAAAGTGGTAGATTCTATAAACTTATCCAAATTTGCGGGTGCATAGCTTGAGGTGCAAAATAAAAGGATTCTAGATTCTAATTAGATAAATTTTTAAAAGTTATCAATTGTTTTTTATTATTAGCTTCTTAAATAATTTATAGAATCTAGATAGTAATTTATTGGGGGGGGGGGGTCTTGTATTGCTTTATTTTGTTTTGCCTCTTTTGTGCTTATGCTTTTGCGCTTAGATTCTGACATAAAGTAATACAAGGCATTAAACCAATCATCAAGCGGGAGGGTATGAAAATCCTGCGCATAGTTACGCACACACCATATAAATAGCTTCTGGTCGTCATCTATGATATTAAAGGACACAAAGGCTTTCAGAGCTTCTTGTATATGAGCATTAAATTTAATCCAAGCTTGCCTATTTCCATACATACAGCCCCCTGTGATGTAGTGATTTGTCCCGCGCAAAAGAATATGAGGCAAAGCCCTATTGTCTGCTATGCCAAGCGCAAAGAAGTTCAGCTTAGAATCCTGCAATGGCGGCTGTGGCACAAATGGGAAGTCAAACTCTTCGCTTTTTGTATAGGTATTGCCCCCTAAGTTATAACCAAAGTCAAGCCATAGAATCTGCTCTAGATTATGCCCTTGTGTGAGGGGATTAGCTATCGCATCGCATACAAAAAACGACTTACAATACATCAAATAGTTGTATTCTGGGCTTGTGTGTGGTGGATGCTCGGGGTCAAAGCGATCGCTTGCCTGATCATAATCGCTAAAAACCTTGCGGATAGAATCTAGCGCCCGCTCATCAAAAGATTCTAAAGGCTTGTGTATCACTATGGTCTTATCCCGCAGTCCGTGCCGCTCGCGCATAGCATAGATTTCAGATTCTATATCCTCGCTGGTGTAGATGATAAAGGTATTTGGCACTCTAGCCCAAAAGCTAAAATAATCAAGGTAGGTTTGCGTGGTGCGTTTTGCTTTGTAGGATTTTTTACTTTGACTAGCTAGGTTTAGCTTGTAGTAGGCGGTTACTATAGTGGGATATTTAGATATATCTGTGGGGGGGGGGGGGGTAACATTGTGATTTTCAATTTCAATTCCTTCTTTAAACATTAAAATCCTTTAATTTAATCATTAAATCTAAGCATAGCATAAATATACATATATTTCAAATGTTTTTAAAATATGCCTAAAAGATTCTATTAGCTAGAAAGCCAAATTCTAAGCAATATTAATATTATTCATCTTATAATTAAAAAGAAAAAAGATTCTAAATAGCTTTCAATGACTCAAACCAAGCTATTGCATACACAAGAGACTGCGTTGTAGGGCATTTAGAATCTTGTAAAAATTCATGTATAAGACCACGCGGAACAAAAATAATATCGATATATTCACTTTCATCTTTATTCCCACCACCCTCACTTTTCTTATCTTTTTCATAAACTTCTGCATAAAACAAATATTGTCTTGAGCCATTCATTCCCACACTGCTATAAAACTGATTAATGAAATGCAAATTATCTAATGCAACATGATAGCCACATTCCTCTTCAATCTCTTGTCTAGCAGTTTCATCTGGATTTATATCTTTATCACATATTCCCGCACAAAGTTCATACATATAGCCATGATTTGGATTCTTAAGGAATACGCTAACGCGAAATTGACGCACAAAAATAAAACCATCTTTTTCTTTATTGTAAAGCAAAATAGCAACACTATCATGTGCGTTTGCAATATCCCAAACCTTTATTGTATCGTTTTCCTTAAACCGCACGCGTTGAAGTTGTAAATACTTGGAATTTGTAAGTGGATTTATATCAATAATTTCTGGAATCTTTGGCAATGGCAATGGGGTTGATTGCCCTTTGTAATATAACATATTTGCTAACACATGACTCCTTTATTAATTATTTTTCTACTTGTCGCTATACTCAATCTCATCAGAATCTTCATCAACAGAATCATCTTGTATAAGCGTTTTTTGTATTACAAAAGTTGTATTATCAAATACTGCATTTTTTACAAAATTATCAAGCACTTCTTTTTCGTCATTTGCAAATTTTATAAAAGTTTGTTTATCTTTGCCACTAAGCTCACTGCGAGAAGTTTTTATTTGACCTAATGGATTAATCGGCTTATTGTTTTTATAAACACCAAAATGTAAATGAGGTCCTGTGCTAAGTCCTGTGCTACCAACATTACCTATGTAAGTCCCTTGTCTCACATATACACCAACACGCGAACTTTTTGCGATTTTACTCATATGTGCATAAAGTGTTTTTATGCCACCATTATGGCTTATTTCAACAACTTTACCATAACCGCCTTTAACCCCCGCAAAGGTAATTCTCCCTTCTCCTGCTGCATAGATTGGCATTCCTGCAATTGCGGCAAGATCAACACCATAATGAGGTCTAACATATCCTAATACAGGATGTCTTCTACCAGAAGAAAAACGCGAACTTATACGCCGATACTTAACAGGTGTAATTAAAAAGAAATTTGCCATTTCCTTGCCATCTATATCATAATATCTATTTTTATAGCCAAAAAGATATTGAAATTTCTTATTAGATTCTACACCAATAGCCTTTATCTCTGGCACACCTATTGGCTTGCCTAAGCGATATTGTCGTAAATAAATTACTGCTATACGATCGCCTTTTTGAACAATTTGACGTATCTTATAAGCGTTTATAAATTCCTGATTTAACTTTGGATCTTGTGTAGCACCATAAAGTGCGCTAGAAGGACCACCGCCATCTTGAATTTTAGCAACAACTTTTTGTTCTAGCTGTATAGATATAATAGGAATAATCTCAAGTATATATTGGGATGTAGTAAAGTTATAAAAAATATGCACTTGTGTGTCTGAATTAAGCGACAAAAAGGCGTGCAACAAAGCACCTTGTGCATCACGCACTAAAAAAACATCACTATCTGTTTTTACATCTGCAACAAGCTCTTTATCTTCTGGACTAAGATTATAATATGTTTTTTCAGGTATATTATTTTTTCCTAAAAAACCTAAAAAAGTTGAGCCATACTCCCATTTATATTGCTCCGTGTAGGTTGCATAAAAGCCCATTTTTTTTGCTGGTTGCGTGGAGCTAATATTAGTTTTATTTAAATTGTTATTTTGATTCTGTATATCTGGTGCGTCTTGCTGTATAGCTAATAATTCTGTATTTATCATAATGCAACATGCTACTAAAAATTTATAAAAAAAATTCATTACTATTTATTTTCCCTTTCTAAAAAATACTTCACAAAAAACTTAAAATATGTTAGAATTTTGGTATTATATTTGCTGATACTTTAAAATACGCTTTAGAGTGTCATATAATGAAATAAAGTTTCGATTATATCTTTTTTTTGTATATAAGTTTCTTAATTTCATGAAGTTTAAAGGCTGAAAAGTGCGAAATTGGATTTATCCTACCTTAGTTTTTGTGTGTTTTCTTTATGCAATGGCTTTTATCCTCTTTTATACATATAAGGGGGCAAGTTCATATAGCGGAGGAAAATCGCAAGGCGTTACATCGGTAGAGAATTTTCAAAACGAAATGAATAAAAAAATTCAATAGGATACTTGATTTTTTTAACTTTTCGCCGATTTTGTAACAAAATCTTTTGTAAGGAGACTACTATGAGGATTGCTAGCAATGTAGCGGCAACTATGCAACAAGCCAAAGCCCGCAATGATGTAAAACGCAATTATGAAAAAAGTGTAGAAAATAAACAACAAGAACATAGCACTCCTACTCATATTGCAGATAAACGACATAGTGATAGAGTAGCACAACTCAAGGAAGACATTAGAAATGGCAATTATAAAGTTAGTTTAGCAGCAACTTCAGAAAAAATGGCACAAAGTTTGCTTAACCTCTAATACAAGGACAGATTCTATATTATTGCGCTAAGTAATATATCTCTTTACAATATACTTAGTGTTGGCAACTAGATTTTTATATCTTTAGTAAATTTTATTAGCCTCCATATAAAATAGGTTTCTGTCTGTTTATTACTTGGGGTTATACCATGATACAAACAGAAACATTACACACATATCTAAATGATGCCATCGGAAAATTACAAACGCTTATTTCCTATACGAAAAGTGATATTGAAGATGTAAAAGCAGCAAATCATGAAGTTGTTTTTGAACGCGGTAGTCTGAAAGCTTCAACTATTCGTGAGTTTGAATTATCAAAGATTATGATCGACCAAGAAATGTTACAACTCACGCAAAAATACCCTCATTTAAAGCTTACAGAAATTCTTGATGAAAAAGCAAATACTCTGCTTGGCGATATGCGTAAAACGCTTGAAGAATTAAAGCAAATTAATACACATTATGCGCGTATGGTATTTGCTGTAAGTGAATTTTATACTTCCATTGCTGATAAACTCATTCCCAGAGAAAAAGCAGATTACAAAAGCCGTGTAGAACAAAGCCAACTCCTTAGAGTTCAAGCATAAAGGATATATTATGGGTGGAATCTTATCATCATTACACACAAGCACAACAGGCTTACATGCACACCAACTTATGGTTGATGTAACTGGAAATAACATAGCAAATGCAAGTGATGAGTTTTATACGCGTCAAAGAGTTATTGTTCATCCAGAAACGCCGCTATATTATCCAGATTATAACCTTGGACGCGGAGTAAGTGTTGATTCTATACAAAGATTGCATGATGAATTTGTATTCTCGCGTTACCAAAAGGCTGCAACAGAAAATAATTTTTATGATACAGAATTTACTACTTTGCGTGAAGCAAGCACATTTTTTCCCGATGTAGAGGGTGTTGGAATCTATAATGATTTAGAGGAATATTTTAACTCATGGAAAGATATTGCACAAAATCCAAATGATACAGCCCAAAAGCAAGTACTTGCAAAAAATGCAATGATTCTAACACGCAATATGAATGATACAAAAGAAAAGCTTGTTATTTTGCAGCGTAAAAAAAGTGAAGAAGTAGAAGCACAAATTAATGACGCAAATAAGCTTGGAGCACAAATTGCAGATATTAATAAAAAAATGAAAGAAATGGAGGATAGTTTAACTCTAAAACAAGCAAATGAATTGCGTGATAGGCGAGATGAGTTGGAATTTAGACTTAAAGAGATTCTAGGTGGTAGTGTATTTAAAGGAAAATTAAAAGCAAATAACCTTGTAGGATCACAAGCTGCGGACTTTGATGAGGATTATACCTTTACAATAGGTCATGGTTTTAGTATGGTAGATGGAGCAAACTTTCACCCTATTGTATTAAATAAAAGCAATAATGCAGCAGGTCTTAATAGGCTTTATATACGAGGCTATGACTTTAAAGATGTGGATATTACAGACCGAATGGACGAAGGTAAAGTTGGAGCTTTAATTGACCTTTATAATAATGGATATGAGGGGACAAAAGTAGGAAAATTACAAAATTATATGAATCTTTTGGATAGTTTTGCGCGTGGGCTTATTGAAGCAACAAATACAATTTACGCGCAAAGTGGAACAGATTCTATAAAAAGTGATATTTTAGAGATTGGTAAAAATGAAGCTCTAAGAGATACAAACTACAATATTAAAATGGGGAAATTTACACTATATGCCTATAATGCAAATGGAGAAGTGCTAGCAAAAAAAGATATTAAAATTGATGTCCCAACAACAATGCGAGATATTGTAAAACAAATCAATGCTAATACTGATGATAACAACAATAACAATGCACTTGATGACTTTGATGACTTTTTTACTGCATATTATGATGATGACGCAAAGCAGTTTAAAATCACTTCAAAATATCCTACAAAAGGATTATATGTGGGACTAAAAGATCATGGGACAAATTTTACAGGTGCATTTGGAATCAATAGATTTTTTTCCGGTAATGATGCCTCAACGATTAATCTTGAGCGAGAATATCGTAAAGATCCTACAAAAATTCGCCCATGGCTTATGCCTGTGAGTGGAAATTTTGAAATTGCAAATATGATGCAGCAATTACAATATGATGAAGTAGAGTTTTATCAAAATAAACTTGACAAAAAACACATGAAATTAAATGAATTTTACCAATACACAACAGGAGCAGTAGCAAACCAAACACAAGAGGTAAAAATCACACTTGATACAAAAAAAAGTGTATTAGAAGCGATAAAAAAAGAGCATTTAGCAATTTCTCAAGTTAGCGTAGATGAAGAAATGGTAAATCTCATTAAGTTTCAAGGTGGTTATGCGGCAAATGCAAAGGTTATTACCACAATTGATAGAATGATTGAAACTCTGCTTGGCATTAAACAATAATAAATGAATATTCTATTTACATTACATAATATCGCATGCAGAGGTGGTAGCGAACGAGTTGTTATAAATCTTGCAAATGAACTTTGCCAGATTCCAAATCTAAATGTTAGCATTGTTTCATATTATACAGATACAACAGCAAGCAAACCGCATTCATACTGGCTAGATTCTCGCGTAAATGTAAGTTATCTATATAATCATGATGAAATACATAAAAAAGGACTAAGTAAAATTATATGGAGATGGACAAAGCCACTAATAATTAACTTACTTATGAATAGGAAATATAAAGATTATGATATTATTATAGAATCTGATTTTGCATTTTTCTACCCTCGTTTTAGAGCAAAAAACACAAAATATATAAAAATCATGCACTCCATTATAAATAAATGGAAACCAAAAAATAATCTTTTTGACTGCATTATATTTTTAAATGAAAAAGAGTTATTGGGATGGCAGTCATATAACAAAAATATTATTAAAATACCAAATTTTATACCATCTCAACCATACATAGATTTATTACCCAAAGCTTTTAAGTATTTAAATGAATTGCCAAATAAAGACAAAGAATTGCAAACTTTACTTAAAAATTATTACCAGATTCCAAATAACACTTCACCATACACAGATATACAAATTTTTAAACAAGCACGATATATATTGAAAGCATTTATATCTCACACACTATCCAAACAAATAGAATCTGAAAAAAAATATAAGCTTATAGCAGTAGGCAGAATGGATGCTATTAATAATCATAAAGGTTTCCCGCGTCTTATCCAAGCATATAGCAAAATAGCCCATAAATTCCCCTCATGGCAATTAGAAATAATTGGTCAAGATCAAGGGCAAAAAAAACTTTTAGAATCTCAAATAGATTCTCTGAAAATGCAAGATTATATTATCTTAAAACCTTTCACAACAAACATAGAATCTCTTTATTTAGAAGCTGATATTTTTGTAATGAGTAGTCATTTAGAATCTTTGCCTATGGTATTGATTGAAGCAGCAAGCTTTGGACTTCCGCTTGTAGCCTATGATATTGGAACAATACGAGATTGTTTTGACAATAATGGCATATTAGTAGAAGATAATAATGAGGAACAATTTTGCCTTGCTATGCAAACTCTTATGAGTGATAATGAGAAAAGGTTATCTATGGGCTGGAATGGAATAAAACTAGCTAATACAAGATTCTCAAAAGATAAAATTGTGGAGCAATGGATAAATTTATTTAAAACAATCACTTCTATTGAAGGCTAAATATGAAAATTGTATTAAGTATAAGAAATCTTGCAGAAACAAGTGGTGTTGAACGGGTTGTTGCAAATCTTGCAAGTGCGTTTTGTGATTTGGGGACTAGCTAATACAAGATTCTCAAAAGATAAAATTGTGGAGCAATGGATAAATTTATTTAAAACAATCACTTCTATTGAAGGCTAAATATGAAAATTGTATTAAGTATAAGAAATCTTGCAGAAACAAGTGGTGTTGAACGGGTTGTTGCAAATCTTGCAAGTGCGTTTTGTGATTTGGGGCATGAGGTTGAAATTGCATGCTATTATAAAGATGAGCAAAATAGAATCACAACTTTTCCCATTGATGAACGTGTAAAAATAAGCTATATCTATCCGCATTCCGATAATCATATACAAGATAAGGGAATAAGAAAAGTATTATGGAAATGGTTTAGACATCTTATTGTAAATCTTCGCATTAATGCTAAATATACACAAAGCAGATGTTTTTATAGAATCTGATTTCTTTCTATTATTCCCTTATTTTAAGCGTAAAAATATGAAATATATACGCATAATCCATGTAGAAATTGCAAAGTGGAAAAAGAAAAATAATCTATTTGATAAAGTCATTGTATTAAGCTCAAGCGAATATAAGAAATGGCAGTCCCACTCAAATAAACTTGAAAAGATCTTTAACTTTATCCCAATGCCTCTAGATAAAATACCCCTAGAATCCCCACACAAATCAAATTTAGATGAAACACAAAAATATAACCCTTATGAAAACATAGAAAGCCTAATTTATGCAAAAAAGACTCTATTGCAACAAAATATTAAAATACATAATGAAACAATAGATACAAATATAAATTATTGCAAAATAATTGCCGAAGGACAGATGTATTCTAAACAAAAAGGTTTTCCTCGCATGATAAGTGCATATAGCAAAATCGCAAAGGTTTTAAATAATAAATGCAGACTAGAAATCACAGGTAAAGGACATGATGAAACTACAATAAATGCCCTAATAAAATCTCTTAATATGCAGGAATATATTAAATTAAAGCCTTTCACAACAAATATAGAATCTGTCTATCTACAAGGCGATATCTATGCGATGACAAGCTATTATGAGGGGCTGCCAATGGCACTTATAGAAGCAATGAGCTATGGTCTGCCCATAATAGCATATAATATAGCGACAATTAGAGATTGCTTCAGCACAAAATCACAAACAATAAATGGCATAACTTACCATGAAAATGGAATCTTAGTTCCAGAGGGAGATGAGGAATTATTATGTAAAGCAATACAAGAGCTTGTAAATAATAGGGATATGCGATTAGAAATGGGCAAACAAAGTCTAATATTAGCAAGAGATAGATTCAGTAAAGAAGTGATTATGCAGAAATGGCAAAAACTCCTTGAAGATAATATAAAACATTAGTATTTATAATTTCAGTCTATAAATAAACACCAAATTGATACTACACAAGTTTTAAAACTCTATAAAGTCTTATTTATACTAGAAAACATAATAAACTACATGTAGATATTTTTAAGACTATAAAAATTTTACCAATAAAATAAAATCATAATAGCCAAATCTCATATCTGTCCATTTTACCCTAAATTCCATTTTAAGCCCAAGTGAGTTTAAGAAATTTGGAATCTCAAAAATATCAGACTCTAAATGATAGATTGGTATCATTAATTTTGGTTTGAATCTAATAATAGTATCTCTTGCCCCCTTAAGTGCCTCCTGTTCTCCACCCTCTATATCCATTTTAATTAGCCCTATATTGCTTATTTCATGCTGTTTAACAAAATCGTCTATGCTTATAAAATCTATTTCATCGCTATTTTCTGTTTTATTGGCAGTAAAGTCGCTGCCATTAAAATACAAGGTTTGTTTCTTGGAACTAATGCCATTTTTATATGCAAAAAGCTTATTTTGTTTGTTATTTATTGCTATATTTTTCTTTAGCACATCATATTCTTTATCGCTAAATTCAAATATATGAATATCTGAATCTGGAAAATATGCGTTAAAAAACAATGCTGTATCACCTACTGCCCCACCACAATCAATAATTGTCTCACCATTACTAGGATTAAATCCCTCTAAATAATATTCTTTTAAAAAGAAAGTATGAACTATAAGACATACATTATAAAAAGATTCACTTAAAGTTCTAGAATCTATCGCTAAAGGACAATGAGGATGAATATATAAAATTTCTTTACCATTAACAAAAAGTTTTAAGGGGTCATTTAAAGATTTTCTAAGATTGCAGAGTTTTTCTGCTTCTAAAAATAAGGCATTACTCTTAAATAAAATCCAATCATATTCTTTCGGGAATTTCACCCCCCCCCCCCCCTGTCTAGTCTATTATGTAAAAAACACCAATGTTTAAGAACCCATAATATAAACATTTGCTTGTCGTCTTGTGTAAGTTTATTATATAAATTAGAATCTATATCATTTAGATTATTTTCATACTGCATTAAAAAGTCAAATTTTTCTTTAATTATAGAGCGACTACCTTGAAATTTGTAAATATCTTTTGCGAAAGAATTAAGTCTGCTATACTTAAATTTAAGTATCAAATGTTTATATAAAGTCCTCATATTTCCTCCATAATTTTAAATTACATAGTTATTATAACTTAATTTTAAATAAAAACAATATTTATCTACTTATATTTAAATAGCAAAATATAAAAATTAATCTAATCTAGAAAGTACTGAAAGCTTATGCGCTTCAAGTCCCTCCATTTCTGCAAGAGCAGCACAATGAGAACCAAGCGTAGATATACCTTGTTTAGAAAAAGATATAAGTGAGCTACGCGTGCAAAAATGCTCAACCCCAAGTGGAGAGAAAAATCTTGCACTACCACCTGTTGGTAATGTATGATTTGGACCTGCAAGATAATCTCCAATTGCTTCTGGTGTATAATTGCCAAGAAAAACCGCACCTGCTGATTTTATATCTCCTAAAAGTTCAAATGGATTTTGCGTTAAAATCTCTAAATGTTCTGGTGCAATAGCATTCATAAGCGTTACTGCCTGACAAAGATTCTGAACGACAATAATACCACCACGTTCTTCAATGCTTTTTTGTGCGATTTCCTTACGCTTTAAACCTTTTAATTTGCTATCAATTTTTTTTGCCACTTCATTAGCTAAATCCTTATCATCAGTAATAAGAATTGCACTTGCCATAGAATCATGTTCTGCTTGCGAAAGCATGTCAATGGCTATATAATCGCTATTTGCTTTAGAATCTGCAATAATGCCAATCTCGCTAGGACCTGCTATCATATCAATATTAACTTCACCAAAAACAAGTTTTTTTGCCGTTGCCACATAAATATTGCCCGGTCCTGTAATTACATCAACTTTTTTAAAACCACTCTTTTTTTCTTGAGTGTTAGCAGTTAGCATTCCTTTATGCCATTTTGTATTACCAAGCCCATAAGCAAACATACCAATAGCCCCAATACCACCAACCTTATATCCCTCTTTAATACCACAAAGATACATGGCTGCTAGCACAATATCATTAATATGATTATTTGGCGTTGGGCTTGCCATAATAATCTCTTTAACACCTGCAACTTTTGCGGGGATTGCATTCATTAAAAGAGAGCTAGGATAAAAGGCTTTGCCACCGGGAATGTAGATTCCAGCGCGTTGCACTGGCATAACATTTTGCCCAAGCATATTCCCATACTCATCATGATATACAAAACCCTTTTGTATATTCATAGCATGAAATTTATAGATTCTATCATAGGCAATTTGTAGAGACTCTTTTGTTTTAGATGAAAGTTTTTTATAAGCTTTAAAAGTATCTTCCTCTGTTATTCTTAAATCACTAAAGGACTTTGGATTCCATGAGTCATATTTACGCACAAGTTCAAGAATTGCCTCTTCTCCTCTTGACTTAATATCTTTTAATGTTTGTAGAACTTGAGGAATTATAGAATCCATATCCATATTTGCCCGTTCTAAAAGGACATTAAAATCAGTTTCAAAAGTTTCATCGCAAATATTAAATATTTTTATCATTAGAGATTCCTTAAAATATTATAAATGGTAAGATATGAAAGTGTGTTTCGTTATAATCTCATTATAGCAAACATTTTATAATTAAATTATTTTTCATAATAATCTTAGTCAAACTTTGATAGAATCAAATTTTAACTATGATATTTAAAGGCATTATACGCATGGAATCACATCAAAATATTATATTTCAAGAAATAAATTTAAATGATAAAAATTTAATTGATAGCTATTTAAAACAAGAAAAATTTATGATTTCTGATATTTCTTTTGGGAATCTTTTTATATGGCGTTTGGCAAGAAAGATAGCATTTTGCATTATAAATGATTGTCTCATTATAGAGACAACATATACCAATCAACCTCCTTTTTGCTTTTTTCCTATCGGTGTAGGCGATAAAAAATCGGCTATAAAAACATTATATAGTTATTATAAACAAAAAGGTCAGAATCTAATATTACATTCAATAGAAAAACACAATATAGACTTATTAAAAGAAATATTTGGTAATGAAATATCGCCTATACTTAATCGCGATAGAAGCGACTATATATATAAAACAAATGATTTAATAGAGCTAGTTGGACGAAAATATCATAAAAAGAAAAATCATTTAAATAGATTCTTTGAAGAATATAAGGGTTTTACATTTGAGCTTATTGGGGAAAATAATCTTACTGAATTACTAGAAACTTGGGAAAAATGGAATAAATCTAGCAATGACAAAGGCTTACAAAATGAGTCAAAAGGGATTATAAGAGTTTTTAAAAACTATATGGACTTAGGGCTATTAGGCGGGCTTTTAAGATATAATGAAAATATTATTGCATTTAGCTTTGGCGAAATTATCTCTAAAGAACTTTGTATTATCCATATAGAAAAAGCAGATATACAATACAAAGGAGCTTATCAGGCGATTAATCAGCAGTTATTAGCACATTGCTTTAATAATATAACTTATGTTAATCGTGAAGAGGATTTAGGCATAGAAGGATTGCGTAAGGCAAAAATGTCCTATAATCCAGAAATAATATTAGAAAAATATGAAATAACTATTTTTTAAATAATTAAAATAAAATTCTATTCTACTTTTATACGACCTATTAAGTATGGTTCTTTTCTTAAATCCCTGCCATTATTAAAATTAGGTAGTCTATTCCACTGACCAAGTGTTACATATAAATAACCATTACTATAAGCTAACCCATCTGGCCAGCCAAGTCTCTCATCGTAAATAAGCGTATGATATTCCCCCTTATTATCTCTCTTAACAAGCGATAATTGCTAAAACGCACCAAAATAAATATTTCCGTTTTCATCTTCTGCTAAGCCATCACAAGCGGGTCTTTCACCAAGATTAACAATAGAATCTTCTATTTCTTTTTCACTTTTTGTAAAATCCCCTAAAATACGAGAATCTATACTCCATAATTCCCTACCACTTAATGCAGTCCAATATACCTTATTATTTACTAAAGCTATACCATCAGCACCACCAATAGGAAATCTAGGATTATTTGCATTATATCTATTTGGTTTATGCTCTAAAAATGCTAAAAAATCCTCTTGATTTTTAGTTGATTGATGATTAACTAACACTTCTCGTATAAGTTTTTTAGAAATATCAACAACAAATATTGATGGAGTTATGCCAAAAGATGAATTGGTAATAAATGCAACACCTTTTTCTCCTACGCTATTATCAAATCGTAAATCATTAAGATGAACTGAAGGATTTACAGGAATAGTAATATTTGCAATAATATTTCCATTTGCAGTATCAATACCTACAAGCTTTGCAGCACCATTTGGAATCTCTTTAACTCCCGCTCTCTTGCCATCATCAATAACCCATAGATTTCCTTTAGAATCTAGTGTAATACCATGCGGAGAAACAAGCCAGTCTGAATAGCTTACTCTTGACTCATCTTTAGGAATACTTACAAATTGTTTGTTTGGATAAGGGATAAATTCGCCATTTTTATATTCTACTAAAACAATGTTAGTATGATTGTCTGCATGACGTGGAAAACTTATAAAGATTCTATTATCTTTTGTTACAGCTATTCCAGACATATCGGGCATAGGACTTTTTACCTCAGCAATAATTTCAAGCTTTTGGCTTATATTTTTCGCGACATTTGAATTTTCTTCTACATGAGTTTTATTGTCTGTTTTAGAACATGAAATAGAAAATAATATGGCAAGAAAATAGCAAAAAGTAAAAATTTTTGGAAATATTTTTGCCTTCATAATTAACCCCTCTCTATAAAAATGTAGCAATTATATAAAATATTAGCAAATATAAAAAAAGAAAATAAGAAAATGATATTTAAGAGTTATTCACATTATATTCATATAATTTTCACTTAATTTTCACTTAATTTTCAATATTTATGGAAAAAATATAGCTATATTCACATTTATTATAATATACTAAAAAATAAAAAGTGAATAGGTGAGGTTTAAAATTTATGAATAAAGAAATAAAAAACATTCTTGAGAAATTGAAACTTGAAGTTCCAACACATGAATACCAACAATACATTAGTAAAATAGTTTTTGATGAAATAAATTCTAATGATGAATGTCTATTTTTTATAACTCCAAACATTTTCATAGCTAATTGGGCTAAACGAAATTACACAGAAAAAATAATTAAAATATTAAAAATAAAAATGCCAAATGAAATAAAAATAGAATTTACAACAAAAGCAGCACAACAAAAAAATGAAAAAGACAAAAGAAATAAAAAATACACAGCAACAAATAATAAGTCTTTTATTGTTACCACTCAAACTTTTGAGAATTTCATAGTAGGAGAATGCAATAAATTTGCCTTTGAGACAGCAAAAGAAGTGTCAAAAAATCAAGCAAAATGGAATCCTCTACTTATATATGGAAACACAGGATTAGGTAAAACTCACTTACTAAATGCAATATGCAATTCAGTATATAAAAGATTGCCAAATGCAAATATTATATCAATTACTGCCGAGGCTATGTTTAATGAATATAGGATTAGAATCCAAAACAACACAATGCAACATTTTCAAGAAAGATTCCGTAAATGTGATTATTTAGTGATAGATGATGTTCAATTTTTATCAAATACGGATAAATTTCAAGAAGAATTTTTCAACACTTTTAATGAAATAGTAAAAAATGGCGGACAAATAATTATGACAAGCGATAAAGCTCCAAAATTGATTGACAAACTTGAAAAAAGATTAAAATCTCGTTTCGATGGCGGAATGATGACAAAAATAGAATCTCCAGAAATTGATATGAAAATAAATATAATAAAACAAATATGTGTAACTCACAATATAATGCTAAAACAAGATATTATAGAATTTATCGCAACACAATTACATGGTAACATAAGAGAAATAACAGGGGCAATTATAAGCCTTAATGGGCAAGTTTCAATACTTAATATACCAATGACACTTGAAGTTGTAAAAAATATATTAAAAGATAGAGATGTAGAAAAAAAGACAATAGATTTTAATGATGTAATAAATTTAATTGCAAAAGAATATAATATTAAACCAAGTGAAATAAAAACAAAAACTAGAGGTAAAAAAATAATTGCAAAAGCTAGAAAAATAGTAGCATACATAGCAAGAGAAGCAATTAATACAACCTTTCCATATATTGCAACAGAGCTAAACTTAAAAGATCATAGTGCTGTAAGCAAACAAATAAAATCAATTAAACAAGAAATGGAAAAAGATAAAGTATTAAAAATAGAAGTGCAAAACCTACTATCAAAACTCAAACAAAATACGCAATAATGAATCATTTTAAGGCGAAAAAAGTATATTTTTGTTATAATTATAACTTATTTGCGTGCATAAATGTGAATGAAAAGTGCTTATAAAAGCAAAAAATAAAATGTTACAAAAATGCCTAAAAAGCGATTTAAACATACATAAAAAGATTTTATTCACATTATTCAAGCACACTACTAAAACAACTACTTTTATTATACTAAGGGAGACACAATGAATGTCATAAACATTAAAAAAAGCTTAATTGACCAAGCAATAACAAATATGCAATGTGCAATTAACAAAAAAAATACACTAGACATTACTTCTAACATTTCACTAGAAACAATAAAAGGAAACTTAATATTAAAAGCAACAGACCATGAAGCTTACATAAAAACAACGCTAGAACCAGAATCTATACAAGGAAACATAAAATGTGCTATAAATGGAGAATTAATTAGCAACATAATGAAAGGGCTAAACGATACAGATGTAGTTCTTGAACAATGCGATGATACACTACTTATTAAACAAAATAATGCTTCAGTATTTAAGTTACCTATATTTGAAATAAATGAATTTCCATTCTCACAAGACTATACAAATGAAAAACAAGGGTTTAAAAAAATTGAAATTGACAATAACTTCTTATTGCAATCAATAAAAAAAGTTATGCACTGCTGTAATGATAGAGAAGCTTATAATATTGCAATGCAGGGAATTTTATTTGAAAATAAAAATAAAAAAATAAGCATTGTCGCAACAGATTCTAAAAGATTAGGCTACATACAAAAAGATACAGATTATGCAGAAGAATTTGTAAGCATAATACCAAAGAAAATAATACATGAAGTATTAAAGCTATTTAATGTAGAATGCGAAATATATATAAAAAATATGACAGATAGCAATAAAATTGAAACAATAGGTTTTATTAATAAAGATATTGAATTTTATGCAAAACTAATAAATGCAAACTTCCCTGACTTCACAGCAATAATTGCAAATAAACCACAAATACCAACGATAAAAATTAATAAAGAAAAATTAATAAAAGCAATTAATCAAATTAATGCAATATGCCAAAGAACAAAAGTTACATTTGAAAAAGATAAAATAATTTTTGAAACATTAGAAGGAATTAATGGTGCAAGTGCTTCTGTAGTGTTAAAAGATATAGAAAATCAAAAAGATGATTCTGTAACAATGGGGCTTGTAAATAAACATCTTTTAGAATGTATTTCAAATATAAAATATGATGAAATAGAAATATTAGTAAATGAGCCACAAAAGCCAATATTTGTAATAACGCAAGATTTTGAAGAAATAATCATGCCTCAATTAATATAAATAAATTAAAAGGAAAATATAATGGAAAATAAACCAATAAAAGAATATTTAGCAGACAGAATACAAGTTTTAAAAGGATTAGAAGCGGTTAGAAAAAGACCGGGTATGTATATAGGTGATACCAATACAAATGGTTTGCACCATATGATATATGAAGTAGTTGATAATTCTATTGATGAAGCTATGGCAGGTTTTTGTAAAAATATAAAAATCACGCTAACAGATAAGGGAAGTGCGATAATAGAGGATGATGGACGCGGAATACCAGTTGATACACATCCAACAGAAAATATACCAGCTGCAACGGTGGTTTTAACCGTATTGCATGCAGGTGGAAAATTTGATAAAGATACCTATAAAGTATCGGGAGGTCTTCATGGTGTTGGCGTGAGTGTTGTAAATGCCTTGTCTTATAAATTAATTATGACAATATATAAAAATAATAAAATATATAGACAAGAATTTGCAAAAGGCAAACCAATAACAGATTTAGAGATTATAGGCGATACAAAAAAACATGGAACAACAATTGAATTTTTTCCAGATCCAGAGATAATGGAAGTTACTGAATTTGATTCTAGCATTCTAATAAAACGTTTTAAAGAAATGGCATATCTAACACATGGAATAACTATTCGCTTTAAAGATGAAAGAGACGGAAGCGATATGACATTTTATTTTGAAGGCGGACTTAGCCAATTTATAGAGGATATTAATAAAAAACAACTTATAACGCAGATTATAAGTTTTGAAGCAACAGAAAATGAATATGATTCTGAAGTTGAAATAGCTCTTGCCTATAATGAAGGATATGATGAAAAAGTATTAAGCTTTGTAAATAATATAAGAACCCCAGATGGTGGAACACATGAAGCAGGATTCCGTGCAGGGCTTAGTAGAGCTATACTTAACTATATTGAAGCAAACGCTAATACAAGAGAAAAAGATATAAAAGTATTAGGAGATGATGTAAGAGAAGGGCTATTAGCAATAGTTGCTACTAAAATTATGGAGCCACAATTTGAGGGGCAGGTAAAAGGAAAATTAGGTAGTTCTTTTGTAAAAGGAATTGTGCAAAAACTAACATACGAAAAGGTATCAAAATTCTTTGAAGAGAATCCAAATCAAGCTAAATTGATTATGCAAAAAGTATTAGTTGCAGCAAGAGGGAGAGAAGCGGCAAAAAGAGCAAGAGACTTAACTCGCAAAGACAATAAAGTATCTGTTTCTACATTACCGGGAAAATTTGCTGATTGTCAAAGTAAAGATCCAAGTGAATGTGAAATTTATCTCGTAGAAGGTGATAGTGCGGGTGGTTCTGCAAAACAAGGTAGAGATAGGAGATTCCAAGCTATTTTACCATTAAGGGGTAAGATTCTAAATGTAGAAAAATCAAGACTTGATACGATTTTAAAAAGTGAAGAAATTAAAAATATGATTACTGCTTTTGGGTGTGGTATTGGTGATGAATTTAATGCAGAAAAATTAAGATACCATAAAATCATTATAATGACAGATGCTGATGTTGATGGAAGCCATATACAAACACTTTTAATGACCTTTTTTTATAGATATTTCAAACAACTCGTTCAAGACGGATATATTTATATAGCTCAACCACCACTTTATAAATATAAAAAGGGTAAGAAAGAAGTTTATTTAAAAGATGATAAGGCATTAAGCGATTTTTTAATTGAAAATGGAATAGAGCATTTTAACTTTAAAGGTATAGGTAATAATGAACTAATTCAGATTCTAAAAATCATTGCACATTATAGACAGCTTATACAAGATTTAGAGAGAAGATATGCAGTTCAATATATATTAAGGTATTTGGTAGAAAATGAGCTTGATACGCATGATTTAGAATCTTTATCTGTAAATATTGAAAATTACCTTTTAAGTAAAAATTACAATGTATTAAAAAAGCAAATTGATTCTATAAGCATTACAATAAATGTGCAAACACATTTAGGAATTACAGAAATAAAGGTTGCAAGAAATATTTTTCATGATAATAACTTTAAAGAATGCAAGAGAATCTTTAAAAAGATTCAAGAAAGAGAACTTGAGTTTTTAGAGGGAAAAGATATTATTGCGAGTTTAGAGGAAATTGAGGAAGCTACAAGAAAAAAAGGCGATATTAGTCGCTATAAAGGTCTAGGGGAAATGAATAAAGAGGAATTATGGGAAACTACTATGTCTCCACAAAATCGCACATTAGTCCAAGTAAAAATAGAAGATGATGAAATGGCAGATGAAATATTTAATATTTTTATGGGAGATGAGGTAGAGCCTCGCAGACAATATATTCAAAAGCATGCAAGAGATGTTAAGAATCTTGATGTATAAAATAGTTGTAAATAAGATTCTATATTAAATAAAGTCAAAAGGAGATATATGATAAATTATCCACTAGCCTCATCTACTTGGGACGAAAAAGAGTTGCAAGCAATACAAGAAGTAATTGATAGAGATATTTTTACTATGGGTGATAAAGTTGCGGAGTTTGAAAAAGATTTTGCAACTTTTGTAGGTTCAAAATATGCAGTTATGACAAGTTCAGGTTCAACTGCAAATTTAATTGCAACAGCTGCTTTATTTTACACAAAAAATCCAAAACTAAAAAGGGGATATGAAGTAATAGTGCCAGCTGTATCTTGGAGCACAACATATTATCCACTTTATCAATATGGATTGAAGTTAAAATTTGTAGATATTGATTTAGAAACGCTTAATTATGATTTAAATGCACTAAGTGAAGCAATTACAGAATCTACAAAAATGATTATGTGTGTAAATTTACTAGGCAATCCAAATGACTTTGATAAAATAAAGGAAATAATAGGAAATAGAGATATTTTTCTATTGGAGGATAATTGCGAGTCAATGGGTGCGGAATATAATGGGAAACAAGCTGGGACATTTGGGATTATGGGAACATTTTCTACATTTTTCTCTCACCATATGGCAACAATGGAAGGCGGTTTTGTTGTTACGAATGATGAAGAGCTTTATCATATTTTACTTTGCTTGAGAGCTCATGGATGGACAAGAAATCTTCCAAAGAATAATTTAGTAGCTCCAAAAAGCGATAGTTGGTTTAAAGAATCTTTTCGCTTTATACTGCCGGGTTATAATGTTAGACCTGTTGAAATGAGTGGAGCTATTGGCATACAGCAATTAAAGAAATTGCCGACTTTTTTAGAATATAGGCGAAAAAATGCCGCAGTATTTATGGAATGCTTCAAAAATCATCCAGATTTTATTATTCAAAAAGAAATTGGCTTGAGTTCTTGGTTTGGTTTTTCATTTGTAATTCGCAAAGATTCTAAAATTAAAAGAAACGAAATATTAGAAAAACTAGAAAGCAATAAAATAGAATATAGACCTATTGTTGCAGGGGATTTTACTCAAAATGAAGTTTTGCGGTTTTTTGATTATACTATTCATGGTTCTTTAAAAAATGCAAGGCATTTGCATGATAATGGCTTTTTTGTAGGAAATCATCAAATAGATATTACAGAATCTATTTATTTGCTTGCTAAAGTTATAGGGGGGGGGGGGGTAAATCAACCTCATTTTTATTTTTACTTACTGCATATAATCTTACATTACTTCTTTTTTATACAAAATATTACTATATTGCACTACATAAAGAGGGGGCAATATGGCAATAACATTTGACATACAGGAATCTAATCATTTAAAAGGTGTATATATTATCACTCCAAATAAATTTAGAGATTTGCGTGGTGAGATATGGACTATTTTTACCGATAATGATATAGGCAAACTTATACCAAGTAATATAAAGTTTAAGCATGATAAAATTATTACATCTTGTCACAATGTATTGCGTGGAATACATGGGGATATAAAAACCTATAAGTTGGTTACTTGTGTATTTGGAGAAGTGCATCAAGTGGTAGTAGATTGCAGAAAAGATTCAGAAACTTATCTTAAATGGGAAAAATTTATCATTAATCAAGATAATCAAAAAATAATTTTAATCCCGCCGAAAATGGGTAATTCATATTATGTAAGTTCAGAAAATGCGGTATATTATTATAAACTTGCATATGATGGGGAATATTTAGATGCAGACGATCAATTTACTTACGCTTGGAATGATAAACAAATAGGAATTGACTGGCCTACACAGAATCCTATTTTATCAGAGAGGGATATTATCGCAAATAATTCTAATAGATAGTAAAATTATTTACCCTCACAATTAAATCCTATAATACATAAATAATGTTTTATAGGAAAGTAAAATGCAACAGATAAAATATACGCAAGCATTTAGCATGCTTGAAATACTTTTTTGCATAGCAATACTCGCTATATTATCAGTTGTAATTATAAAGCCATATACCACAGAATCTATTGCATTGCGTAGTGCAAGATTACATATACAGACACTTCAGCAGCAATTAAATCAAGCAACATATTATGCCTTTTTGCAAAAACAGCCAATTCAATCTCAAGCTTTGCAAACAATATTAAATAATGGTTCTATTAAAACTAAACTATTTTCTTTTAATTTACAGCAAGACCGATATATATTGCAAATAGGCAACAAACGTTTGGCAATGCCGATACGACAAACAAATAAAAATCATTATATTATTACTTGCAATCCTTCTCAATTGCTTTGCAGGAAGCTATACCATAGAAAACATAGTAAGTAAATATTATTTTTAATAATTTTATATAAAAATAGTTCATTAGAATCTAGTAAGGATAAAGATAATATATATTTTTTTTATAGAATCTATTTTTTTTGTTGTATTTGTTTTCTTTGCTTTATACCTTTTCCCTATCATGAGCTAGATTTTGCGAAAGCAAAATCATGGCAATCTATATTGCTAGATTCTATACTTAACAATAAAACATTAATTATTTATTATTAAAGTGCGAAGTTATATATAAATTTAGGAAAATAGATTCTCTGCCACTTTGGGTGGGTGCAAAATAAAAAGATTCTAGATTCTATATTGCAAAATTTATGCTAAAAATTTATATATAGCTATCTTTAGAATCTTAATTTTATTTTAAATATAGAATTTACATTGACACAATTTTTCTTAATAGCTATAATTCCTAGCAAATATACAATAAAGAAACACTATATAATTTAAATAGAATAAGGATAAAAATGAATACTAGACATTTGATTTTTAAAAATTATAGAAATTTGGGCGTTGAAAATTCTAGAAGTGAGAATCTTAGCAACACATTGTTAATAGGCTCTATTGATGAGGGATATATTGGCGGTTTAATCATTTTGCTTGGTGGCAATAATGATGGAAAAAGCAATGTTCTAGATGGATTTATGGAATTTGGTAAAAAAGAGCTCGAAGACAGAGACAAACCTAATTTTATAGACCATGAAAATGAAATCCCAAAGCTTATACTTGACTATAAAATCACATATAAAGAAAAGATTGTAGAAATGGAAAAAGTCCTACAATCAAAAAATGAAATGCAAGATATAGAATCTAAAGACTTTTCTGGCAAGACTTTTGGAATTGTTTTAAGGAAAAATGTTGTTACAGATTATGAAAATAGACAAAAAGATAGACATAATAAAAGTGATAAAACATGTCAACAATATTGGCAGGATGTACTAGATTCTGATATTTACGCATTGCAAAGAGAGGGATAAAAACTGCCAGAAATACGAATTATTTCTAAAAATCGTGATCATTTTTGTATATGTAGTATAGAGGCTGACAATAGAGCCAAAAATTCCCTATCATGCGTTACCGTGCGTTATGATTTTCAAAAGAATATGCAAAAAGAAATACAAACAGATATACAACATGCCATAAAACTTGGATGTAAATTTAAAGTTATTACAGAAGATTCTAAAGCACCAAAAAATTGTGATGATGCAGGCTTGTTGAGAGAGTTTCTAAAGCAAGATTTTGAGGAAAAAGCCAAGTCTAGTATTAATTCTAATAAAAAAGCAAATGAAAATAACAAAGAGCAGCAAGATACTACCTTGCATTTAAATGCAGTTTTAGAGTTTATTAATAATGAAAACTCATATACAACCACGCTTGTAAAAAAGAAAACCAATATAGATTCTATAGAATCTAAAAATAAAGAAAAGATACAAATCAATTTTAATGTTGCAAATAATAAAATGAAAGAAAGCTTTGACATACCATTTCATCCAAATATTGTATTTTATACCGAGCAGTCATTAAAAGATAGCGATTTAGAATCTAAAAGGGATGAATTACAGAAATCAAAGTTTTTTACAACTCTATTTAAAATCTTAGATGTGGATATAGAAACTATACAAACAGAACTTAAAGAAGGTGCAGCAAACAAGCGTAAATCACGAGAGAAAGATATTGAGGAAAAGTGCGATAAGATTAATAAACGTTTCAATAAGCTTTATTGTTTAAACAATGATAACTATAAATTTAGTGTAAGACTTGAAGAAAATACTATTGCATTTTGTATGGAAAAGAATAATGAAGCAATTTGCCTTAATCAACAAAGCACGGGGTTTAAAAAGTTTTTTAATTTATTTTTTAATTTTTTATATGATGATACAATCAAAAAAGGTGATATTATCTTAATTGATGAGGCAGACGCACATTTAAGCATACCCGCACAAAAAGAGCTGCGAAGCTTTTTAAAAGAGTTTGGTAAAGAAAGTGGAATATTATTTATTATAGCTACACATTCTCCCTATATGGTTGATGTCAGACATCTAGATGAAATAAGGATTGTAAAAGCCCTAAATTCTTTAGAATCTAAAGACTGCGAGACTAAAGGCTCATTATTTATTAATGACTTTTCAATGCTAGGATATGGAAAAATAGACGTGCTTAATGATTTGCGAAATGCACTTGGAGCTAGCATTGAGCTAGATAGCAATATGATCGTATTTGTAGAGGGCATTATGGATTACAATATTCTAAATGCTTATAGTGAAATTTATGAATATCCTAACGATTCTAAAAAGCTTATATTTTTACCAATTAGTGGGCTTGGAGGTAAGGATTGTGATACAGAATCTAATGATAAAAATAACAACAGTAAGTCCAAAGAACCATATTTTAGCGATGAGCAAAAAGAAAAAGCACAGAATCTCCTTGATTTTTCAAAGCAAATAAAGGTTAGTAATCCTATTTTGCTTGTGGATTCTGATAAATCTGGTAAGGCTATGAAAAAAGGCGTTGAAGAAGATTTTGAACTTCAGAATCTGTCTATTATAGAGCTTGAATCTGCTTTTATGGAAGGGGAAATTCCAAAGAAAAATTTTAAAGGTTTAAAGTTTAGTGGCATAGAATTTTTATTTAGCAAAGAAGATAGAATAAAATTCCATTTTGAATCTTGCAAAGAAAACAAGCAAGCAAGTATCGTATCAAGCATTTTTAAAAATACAAAAAATCTAAAAGATAAATTGAGCCAAGAGAGTAAAATAAATTTTAATGAACTTTTTAAATATCTTATTGAATTAAAAAATAGATAATTAAAAATCTTTAGAAGCATGCAAAAAATGTGCTAATTTAAGTTGAATTTTTATATTTGCTTAATTTAGCCTTTTAATTATATCATTTAGCTATGATAAGTGTAATTGAGGTAGTTTATAATAGCCATACAAAACTACATAAAATCTATATTTTTAAACACACATATTTATAAGGCTTTTTTACTTTAATGATTTATATTTTTTTTTACTTAATCTTAAAAAGGTTGCATTTTTTTTTTACTTTAAAGCGTGTTTTATATGTATCAAAAATCATATAAAACTACATTTATTTATAGGTTATCATGATATAAACTAAAATAACTTGCATTTTTATTTAGATTCTAAAACAAAATGAAAATTTTTCTAGAATCTAATGGCAATTTATGAAAGCAAAATTATAAACACATTAAGAATATAAAAGCAATTAAGCAAATTACTCACTATCAACAAGAACGCTCATTCCCACACGCAAACCAGATATATTTTGCACTGGTCGTGCTTCAATTTCAAAAGTTTTCATATCATAGTTTTGCGTGCTAGCAGTAGCTTTCCATGTAGCAAAATCACCCATAGCGGCAATATAGGTAACGCGAAAATCAATAGATTTTCCAAGGGCTGGGATAAAGCCTTTAAAAGTGCTACCTTTTTGGAATCTTTGCAAATGATTTTCATCAACACTCAAACGCAGCCATGCATCATTTAAATCAAGCAACATAACAACAGGAAAGCCACTAGGCGCAAGCTCACCACTATGCACTAGAATGTTGCTTACCTCCCCATCAGCTGGAGCTAATGCCTCAATATCTTTAACATAAGCTTCTACCTCTTTAACCTGTCCTAATGCTGCTCTCTCTTTTTCAATAGCTGCTTTTTTAGCCTCATCTCGTGTGCCACTTAATGCAAGTTTGTATTGTTGATATGTTGTATTTTCGTTGTATTTTGCACTCTCATAGGCGGCAAATGCTTCATCTCTCCTTTGCAAGCTCATAACGCCCTCATCATATAATTGCTGAATTCTTTTATAAGTTTTTTGTGCGAGTTTTGCTTGTGCGCTTGCAGCCTGCCATACATCTCTTGCAGATTCTATAGTTTCATTACGAGCACCACTATGCACTTCTTCATTAAGTGCTTTTGCCGCTTCATATCCCGCTTGCGCTTGCGTAAGCTTTGCTTCAAGCTCTGGACTTTTAATAGTAAAAATAACATCTCCTTTTTTTACCACATCGCCTTTATGCACTAGTATTTTATCAATTCGTCCTGCTAATTTTGAACCAACACTATATTCTCTAGCACTTATTTGCCCTTGAAAAATCTGCTTTTTAGGAAGATAGGCACGATAAAATGTCCCAACAAGCCATATCATAATAAGCACAATTGCCACTAAAATAAAAACAATGGAAGCTAATCTTTTTTTATCTTTTAGAATCTGCGACATATTTTTTCTCCGTTATTGTTGTATATCAAAGAAAGTTTCAAGATTATTGCTTAATGCTTGCAATTTAGCAAATTGTATAATAATTTTATATGTAATATTTTTTTGCTCCTGTATAACAGCGGTAAGTGCATTTCTTGCATCAGCTACAGAATCATTGGTAACAATTCCTTGTGCAAACGCTTTTTCCTGCAAACGCAAATTTTCAGTAGCAAGCTTTATGCTTGAATCTAGCGATTTATATTCTTCTTGATAAAACTCAATTTGCTTATATGTTGTTTTTACAAGTAATTGCATGTTTTGTATTGCTTCAGTTTCAAGCGCATTTGCTTGCAACTGCATAATTTTTGCCCCTTGATATTTTTGCAATCTCCCTTGCGGGCTAATAAGAGTCCAACGTGCTGCAACGCCAGCATACCAATTTGGCATCATTTGCTCCATTTTTGAGCTATTATCAGTTACCATGAAAGATGCAAATGCTCCAATTTGTGGTGTAAAGCGACCAAGTTCTAGTCTCTTTGTGTAATCTGCCATAGTAATTTTATTATGTGCAATTTTTAATGCAGGATATGAATTTAGAGTGCGTTCTTGATAATATTCAAGAGGTTTTAATTGCATATTTGGATTTATTGCTAATTGTGAGGTTGGATTAGAATCTGTTATCTGTAAAATATTATCTAGTGTAAAATTTGCAATCTCAAGAGCATTTTGTGCGGCTCGTCTTTTATTCTTAGCTCTATCGTATGCTACTTGCGAACTAAGCAATTCAACCTCAGCTATCTGCCCTAATTTATGTAATTTTTGTGCGTTTTTATAATGAGATAATGCACTATCTTCAGTGGTTTGCAATGTGGCAAGCATTTCTTTTGCAAGCACAACACTATAATAAATTGTTACAAGCTCTTCAAAAGTTGCCAATTCTTTAAGTCTCAATGCTTGATAGGAATCTTTTAAGGCAATGCCTGCTAGCTTATTGCCATAATAGCGCGCACCACCTGTATAAAGTGGATAGAGAATATTTAATGCCCCCACGACTACATTTTGATCTAAAAGTGTAATTGGCGTGCCATATACTTGCAAAAGAGAAACAATATGCCCGCCAGCCTGTCCAATAGAGCCACCTTGACCTGCAAGAGTTTGTGCTTCTTGCAAGAGTTTATTATATTGTGTCCTATCTTGCACAAGATCAATTTGCACTTTGCTGCCAAGATACATATAAAATGCGTTGAGATCAATTTGAGGTAAATATGATAGTTTAGCAGCTAGCTTTAGTTTTTCCATATTTTGCGTGCCTAGATATTGTGCTTTTATACCTTGATTATTTCGTAATACATCTTGCCATGCTTCGTGAATGCTTATATTTTTGCCTGTGTATTTTGCGGTATTAGAATCTAGCGTTTGTGCTGATATATAGTCAGATTGTATTATATTTTCTTGTGTTTGCTTTCCTTGATGTAAGAATGCAATTTTAGAATCTATTTGCTGTGATTGACATATATGCAATAAAGAAAAACCAATAAAAAAACCTACAATATATCTGCAATTATTCATTTACTAAACCTTTGCATAACCCACATTTAAAATAATGATATAGATATTTGGGCTAGTATTATAATAAATATTAAATAATATAGGGATTATGTAACGATTTTTTACCATTATATGATTAATAACTTAGATATAAGTTACATTGAAGATTCTGTATTTAAATATTTTTGTATATATAAACCGCATCAAAAAAATTTAATGCTTTTTATATTCTGCCTTAAGGGCTATTTTACTTCAAGTTTTAATTTTGGCAACTCTTTGGATAGGAATTTAAATATTTCTTTTAAGCCTTGCTTAGAAGCTTTCATATAAGATAAGCCTATTTTACTTACAGAATCTATACCTTTATTATTAGTCTCACAAAAATCTAAATGGCAGATTCCTTGTTGTCTATGTTGCTTATTAATATAGTATAAAATAATTGGAAGTCTTAAGTAGCCAAAACCATGCTTTGTATTTATAAGGATTGCTTCACCAATTTTATATGATAATGAAAGTCTTGCAATATCATTTTGCATATCAAGTCTTAATGCGTCAATTTTTGAGCTAACCTCCAATCTCATATTTACCCGCTGTATAAAAAAATCCCTATACAATCTATAGTCTATAGGTCGCACACCTTCATGAATACCACCACTACATGCGGGTATATCATAAGGATCATAATTTGCAAACCATACAAGATCTGGCTCTGGAATATATTCTAAAAATGGCATTCTACCAAATATATTATGCCCTACAAAACATAATCTTTCACCCCCCCCCCCCCATAGGCAATCTTTGTTCTCTTTGCATTACTTCATAATAAGAATCTATAAAGAATGAAAGATCTAGCTCTGTTGTAAATAGAATATCATATCTTGTATATAGCATATAATCGTATTTTATATTGTTTTCTACTGCATAATCCCTACGCATATCATTCACTTTTTTGTGGCTAATTTTAAAACCATTTTCCTCTTGTAAAGTTTCAACAATATATCGCTTTGGCTTGTAGATATCAGTCATATCTTTTATATCATTTTCTTGCAATGGAACACCACTTAAAGTCTCATTATGCTTATGCCATGAGGTTTGGGCAAGTGGCTCAAACATATCCCATGTGTGCATAAAAATATCAATTTCCCATTTGTCCTTGTTTGCTTCAACAATATTATTCAAAAAAGATTCTGCAGTTTTCTTGTATGTCCGTGCATGTCCGAATAAATGGATAGCAAGTTTTTTCATAAACCTTCTCCTTGTGATTTTAACCAAATTATAACATAATATAGTTGAGATCAAATAGCCTTAAAGATGAGCTTTGCATTGCTTAGTCTAATAACTTATGCTATACGCCTTATTTATTTAAACTTTTTGAGTGCATTAAGTGGCTTATTTTGCATTTAATTGAAAAAGCTTGGTTTTAAGTATAGAATCTAATCTATAAATGTTATATTTTAATTTACCGCTTAATCTAGTATATGGTTATGTTTAGCTTATTTAAGTTTGGTTATAATTAGCTAAAAATAAGGTTAGATTAATGGAAAAAATATCAATACTAAATAATGAAACACAGCCTGAACGCATGGTAGGCAACAATAAAAAAGAAATAGATTCTCAAAATGAAAATACACTAAGACCAATATCATGGGAACACTATATAGGGCAAGATAAAATCAAAAAGAATATGCAAATATTTATTGAGGCAAGTAAAAAACGCAATGAGTGTTTAGACCATATTCTATTTTTTGGACCACCTGGGCTTGGCAAAACTACTATTAGCCATATTATAGCACATGAAATGGGGGCAAATATTAAAGTAAGTGCAGCACCAATGATAGAAAAAGCAGGGGATTTGGCTGCTATTATGACAAATCTTAGCCATGGGGATATTTTATTTATAGATGAGATTCATAGATTAAGCCCTGCTATTGAGGAGATTCTGTATCCTGCCATGGAGGATTTTCGCCTAGATATTATTATAGGGCAAGGTGCAGCGGCACAGACAATTAAAATCGATTTAGCTCCATTTACTTTAATAGGAGCAACCACAAGGGCTGGCATGCTATCAAATCCCCTTAGAGATAGATTTGGGATTAGCGCAAAGCTGGAATTTTATAATGAAGATGAGCTTGCACTAATTGTTACAAAAGCAAGTCATAAACTACAAATACAAATAACTGATATTAGTGCAAAAGAGATTGCAAAACGTTCGCGTGGAACTCCGCGTATTGCTTTGAGACTTTTAAAACGGGTGCGTGATTTTGCTTCTGTGCAGGATAAAAATATGATTGATGAGGAAATTGCAAAGCATGCGTTAAATGAGCTTGGTGTAAATGATTTGGGCTTTGATGAAATGGATTTGGGGTATTTAAAGATTCTATCTCAAGCGAATGGAAGACCAATTGGCTTAAACACAATTGCTGCTGCTATGAGTGAAGACGAAGGGACAATAGAAGATGTAATTGAACCATATTTGCTTGCTAATGGATATATTGAACGCACCGCAAAAGGCAGAATTGCTACACATAAAACCTACATGCTTTTTCCACACTATGCTAGCATGCAAAGTCAAAGTTTGTTTTAATCATTTATCATTCTAGGGATTGTAATTCAATATAAATTATTGATTGCTATCCAAATATTTTACATTATTCTTACGCAAATATAACCACTCGCCATTTGCAAATATGCTATCAATCTTGTCATCTTCTTTTAGACCATAAACCTTATTAATATTTACATAACAATATACAACACCAACAGATATAAGCCTCACTTGTTGCATTTCGTCAATATAAAAGATTTGAGGATAAATGATTTGTTGAAATTTCATGCCATTATTAGTTGTGCCGCCAATTTGTTTTCGTATAGATTCTGGTATTTCTATTTCGCCATTGTAGCTGTATGCACCAATGTAATATGGCTTACCATTGCTTAGAATCTTTTTATCTGCGTCTAATTCATGTAATTTATCAAGCACAAATAACATTTTAGCATTACTCTCGTGATAATATCCACTATGTTTTCTAGCAAGCTCCATATAATATTCCTTTTTTTGTAACCACTCCTCATTTTTACCATGCTTTATTTGCGTTAAAAGTTTCTCTTGCAAGTCAAGTTTTTCTTGTTTGCTCTCTCTAGAATCTTTTTTCTGCATGATTTCATTATATAACGCACGATCAATAACATATGTCGCACTATACTGCTTTGAATATTTTCTTGCCTTATAATATTGAGGATCAAATATATAAAATGTGCAACCAGCACAAAAAAACACACTTAGCATAAGGCAGATTTTCATACCATAAGACAATAAATACCGCATGCAATCCTTTCTCTAAATAGTTGAATAAATGCAAATGGAATCATACCAATAAAATACTGCAAAATGTTTTATTTTAGTTATAATAAATGTTTAATTTTGAAATAAAGGGTATATTTATGACTTGGTTTAATAAAATTGCAAAGAAAATTATGTTTAGCTTGGTTTTGTGTCAGGGGTTTATGTGGCAATGTTATGCAGAAGCAGCTAATGATAATCTTGTGCCGGTTGAGGCTAATCGTATGCGTGTGTTTGAGATTCTGTATCCTAAGCAGTTGCAAACTCTTGAGCAAAAACGAAACTTTGTTAAAAAGCATTATAAAAATAGCGAACATTATGAGACTTTTACTTTTCCAAATCAAACCATAGATAGTGTTTATAAAGCATATGTAACTGCGTATCCGAAAGATAGCTTTGGTGCAAGCATACTGCATTCTGATCTACCAAAGACAAATAAGGCATTTAAAGCAGATAGCAATAATGATCGCATGGGCTATGTGCTTATGTATATTTGGGAAGGAGATAAGAAGCTATCTATTACAAATACTCGTATTGAGGATGATAATCTTTGTGGCAAGGAGATTTTAGAGTTTGAAGAGAAAGGAAATCAAACTATTTTGAAATCCAATTTTGAGCAATATTGTTTTTAAGCAAAATAAAAGGCAGTATGTGTGAAGCAAAGTGATTTAAATAGCTTGCTATATACAGATGGCAAAGAAATAACTCATGAAACTCTAACTTCTATTCAATCATTAGAAACACTTGAGACTCTGCAGCAAACACAAGATAAAGATGATAATGTAATATCAAAAGATTCTATAAAGTCAATAGAATCTACTCTAAATAAACAATCTTTTAAACAAGATTCTGCTACTACTCACTTACATAGCCAAAGACATTCTCTAGCTACACATGTGCTAGTAAATAGCACAAAAAACCCTTATAAAGATTCTATGCAAAGTATGCCACAATCAAATACGCATACTATTGCTAATAAACCAAAAAAAACCATATATGTTGCTATTGGTGATATTAATGGTATTGGTCTTGAGCTTATATTACGAAATCATTCCACAATTACGCAATGGTGCATGCCTATTTATTGCATAGATGAAGCGGTTTTATTTAATGCGGCTAAACTATTGAATATAGAAATACCAGATGATATGTATATATATCCGCTTAATATAGAGGATACACCTATAACGCCAGGCGTTGTTTGTGCTAAAAGTGGTCTTTATAGCTTTATGTCCTTTCAAAAGGCAGTTGAGTTAAGCATAGAAAATAATGCAGCCCTTGTTACACTTCCTATTAATAAATATGCGTGGCAACTTGCAAATATAAAATACGCAGGGCATACGCAATATTTACGAGATCGCTTTAAAAAAGATGCCATTATGATGCTTGGTTGTGAATCTATGTTTGTAGCATTATATACCGATCATATTCCATTACGCAAAGTGGCAGATACAATACAAAAAGAATCTCTTTTGCAATTCTTTAGAGATTTTTACTATGCTTATAGTGCTTTATTTATGGCAGAAAGTGATGTAAAATTAACTAATAAAGATGATAGTAAATTAAAAGATTCTAAAACTAATCAGCTAGATACACTTCATGAAATAACTCCAGAGGTAGTAAAGCAAAATTCCATTAATGCAAAAATGGCAAAACGGCTACTTTATGACGCACATAATACAAGCCTAACGCATAAACAAGAAAATTACAATATAGAAGATTCTATGCAGCACGATCAATTAAACAAAAAAAGTAAAAAACAATTAAAAATAGCAGTATTAGGGCTTAATCCGCATGCGGGAGATAATGGTGTATTGGGGCATGAGGATATGATAATTAATGATTGTATAGCTCATATTAATGAAGAGATTGGCAGTGAGGTTTTTGTTGGCACTTTTGCACCAGATTCTGCTTTTATACCGAACAATCGCAAACTATATCAAGTTTTTATTGCAATGTATCATGATAGTGGGTTAGCTCCACTAAAAGCACTTTACTTTGATAAAAGCATTAATGTAAGTTTAAATCTACCAATATTACGCACAAGTCCCGATCATGGAACATGCTTTGATAAAGCATATAAAATGCAGCATGATATTAGCATGGAAAGCTATCTTGAGAGTTTTAGGTTTATTTTAAGAAACTAAGATTTAAATTTAAAATATCTTTATCTATTTTTGATTGTATGTCGCAATACTTTTTATAAACAATTATTCATTATAAGATTCTAAAAAACCATATATTATACACTATTGTTAATAGCTAGATTGCAACTTATTTATTTAATACAAATCAAAACATATTCTATATATTAAGATATAATAAGCTATTTTTAAACTAGGTGGTATAATGTTTATTTGTGCTGGTGAAAGTGAACAATTTATTTTTGCAAAAAGTATTGGTATTGGTTTGGTTTCAAGTGCTATGGGACTTACAAAGCTTTGTTTTCAGTATGCACCAAAAGAGCTTATATTTATAGGTAGTGCGGGGTGTTATCGTGCGGATTGGCATATAGGGGATATGGCTTATAGCTATTGTGCGACACAAATTGAGCTTAGTTTCTTGGATAATAATACTTACACACCAATTGATAATAGCGTAAAACTTGATTTTTGTGGGAATGTTTCACATGAAACATTTACAAATAGCTGGCAAGACACACTAAAAAAATTACCACAAGTTATTGTTAATTCAAGCAATTATATAACAAAAACAAATACCTATAATTCTATGATGAGTCATGCTGGCATTACACTTGAGAATATGGAATTTTTTAGCGTTTTAAAGGTTGCTCAATATTTTCAGATTCCATGTATTGGAATCTTTTGCGTTAGCAACTTTGTTGGCATGCAGGCACACGAGGAATTTATAAAAAATCATGAATTAGTGAAAACAAAACTACACGATTTTATTGCAAAACAACATGGCAATTAATTAACTTTATATGCTTAAAAATATCATTATGCTAGTTATGGCAAGCCCAATTAAGAATGCAAACAAAGCAAACTTTCGCTTCTTTTTACAAAATGATGTAATGATAAGACCGCTTACATAAAATAATATGAGGGATATAGAAAAACTAACAGCAATAATATCGAAATAAAAACCACCTTTTCCCTTATGCATAAGTAGTAAAATACCATATAGACTTCGTTCAACCGCACGCAATACATAAGATCCATCTTTTTCTTTTATAACCATAACGCTATATCGTATTGAACCCATACTAGGATTCCCACGCATAATTTTTAATGTCGTATTGCTTGGAATCTTTAGATTGTTTTCTTTTAAAATACGCAATATAGTTTCTTGCTCGCGACCTTTTGGTAATTGCTCTATTTTAAGTTCATGAATAGTAGCATTTGCTTCTTCTCTAATGCCGAATAAATAAAGAGAGCCAGTAATTGCATAAATTAATGCTGCAGGTAGAAAAAAAAGGCTAAGATACAAATGCACTTTCATCCAATTTTGCTTTTTTTTAAACAAGGTAATCCTTTATAAAGTGATATTTAAATAATTGTTGAAATAATAAGAATGAAATCTAATTTTGAATTATAACAAAAATAAAATTATTTATACTAATTTGCATTATAAGCTTTTTTATAAAAGTTAGATTCTATATAAATATGTAGATTTTATACACATTGCATATAAAATTAGTGTATTGAAATTATTCACAAATATTCCTTATATATTCTTTTGATTCTGTTATCAGTATATGTGTATCATTTGGAATCTTTTCCTCTATTACATATTCTAAAAGCTTTTTTAGTAGTGTGCCAATTTGCCTACCTTGCAGTGATATTCCCATAGATTTAGCTAGGTCTTGCAATATATTGCCATTAATTGCAAGTTGTGATAGCTTGTAGCATTCATCATTTAATATAATTGCTGTCAAATTATTTGTAAGGTTATGTATTTTGGTAATGCTAGATTCCATAGAATCTTTGTTGCTATCTGAAATAAAATTATTTGTCTTTTGTAGAATTGCATATAGAAATACAAGCTGCCATACTATTTGTATATCATATTTTGACAATAGATATTTTAATGCAATTTTGCTATTGTTTGATTTTAATAATTCTCCATTGCAAATTAGTTGCAATAATGTTAGGCTGGTTTGTATTGTTTTATTATCAAAATGTAAGTATTGGCAAGTGGCTTTATATCGCATTAAATAATTATCTATATTTTTTTCATTTGTGTTTTTTGTATATGGGATAGGGCAACACAATAACACAAGTCGCAATATAACATTTTTTGGTGCGAGCGAAATTGCTTTATAATTATGCTCTAATTGTTTTTTTGTGAGATGTTTTAATATAGGCATGATAAATAATATTGTATTTTGATGTATTGTTAGAGCATTGTGAGCATATTTTCCACATAAGAGTTTAGCAAACTCATCTTGGATGCGTTCCCTAGCAATACAATCAAGTTTTTCAGTAAGTGCTTGCAATGCTTTTTTTGTCTCATTATGTATTTTAAATTCAAAAGGCAAAACAGCACTAAATCGAATAGCGCGCATAATGCGTAAAGAATCTTCTAAAAATCTTTGTTCTGCTTTTCCTACGCATGCAATAATACGCATTTTAAGGTGAGTTAAGCCATTATAATAATCCACTAGCTGCATATCGCATGTTTTTATAGAAACTATATTATGTGTTTTAAGATTTAATTCTAATGCGTGATTTATGGGTATTGTTGGCATTTGCAATGCCTGCATTTTTTTGTCATCTTTTTTTATTATCCTGCATGCAAGTGCATTAATTGTAAAATCTCTACGAGATAAATCATCTTTTATGGTTTTAGCAAATTGTATAGATTCTGGACGGCGACCATCTTTATAGATTCCGTCAGTGCGATATGTTGTAATTTCTACAATTTGTTTTGTAGCTTTATCTTTAATGCCTAAAGTTCCATATTTTAAGCCAATGGGAAATATATCAAAATTTACTTTGTTTGCTTTATTGCTAAAAATCTGCTGTATTTGTGTTGGTTTAGCATTGCTTGTAATATCCCAATCTTTTGGTTTCAAGCCCAATAAGCTATCCCGCACACAACCACCTACAATATATGCTTCAAAACCATGTAGTTCTAAAATTTCTAAAATATTTTGAACACAATCTGGCATTGATATTGCAATAATATAGGTTTGCAACCCCTCTTGCATAATCTTACCCAATTATTATGTAAGCTTTAAAAATTGACGCATAAGGTTAAAACCTGCTATATGGCTACGTTCTGGGTGTGGCTGTATGCCTAAAATATTATCATGTCCTATGATACTTGGAAATGAGATTCCATAATCGCAAGTTGCAATAATAAATTCATTATCACAACAAACATGATAACTATGCACAAAATATAAATAACAAGACTTTTGTATATGTAGGCATAAGTCATGGGGCTTTTTTATAAAATTTTTATTCCAACCAATATGTGGTATTTTTAACTGCATATTAGATTTATTGTCTGTTTGTATTTTGTCTAGTATATTATCTTTGTGTGTTATCTTGCTATATTTAAAATCTATATGTTTTTTAGAATCTATTTTTGTTTTCATATACCAATCAATTGATTTTTTGCTTCCAAATGACACTACTTCTCCGCTTATAAGTCCAAGCCCTTTATGTTCGCCAAACTCATAGCTTTTATCTAAAAGCAACTGCATTCCAAGACAGATTCCAAGTAGATAACGTCCGCTTTTTGCATACTCGCATAATGCGTCATTTAATCCTCTTGCTTTTAAATGTTCTATGGCACTGCCAAATGCACCAACACCAGGTAATATTATTTTATCACATTGTTTTAATTCTCTGTCTGTATATACACGTACAATGCGTTCTGTTGTGGCTATATGTTCTAGGCAACGTATGGCATTTGCAATATTGCCAACACCATAATCAATAACACCAATTTGCAAGATTATAAATCCTCTTCTATAATATAAGGTGTGCCTTCAGCTTTATCTTTTCCCATAAGCGAACGCACAACTTCTTGCACATCAGCTAGTTGCTTTTGATTAGCCGTTGGTGCTTTATAGTTTTTATCGTATGATTTTTTTAAGATAGCAATTTTTTCAGAATCTGTTTTTGCATTTTTTACTTTTGCATATATTTCAGCCACTTTATTAGCAGAATCTGCCCCCATCCAACCAACAGGTATCATTTTTACATCACCTTGAGCTAGACGCTCATCTAAATGTTTTAGCTCCTCTTGGCAGTGAGGACACATTGGGTCAGATATAATATAGAATACTTTTTTACTAGTTTTGCCTTTAAGATTGATGATATAATCTTTTGGCAATTTTGCTATTTCTTTTTTTACAGCGGCTTGCGTTTTAAATGTCATATTGTAGTTCGTTGTTGATTGAAACTCTTGCACGACAAGCTCTCTGTCTTTATCATTGCTTGTAAAGGTTGCTGGTGTAATGGGTAAAAAAATGCTCTCCTGTTTATTTGTAATGGCAAGCACTTTATAGCCACTTGTATTATCTTTCAAAGTAAGTAATTTAAGGTTGCTATCTTGACTAAGTGGTTGTTCTTTTAAAATTGTAGTTGTCTGTCCGGTTTGCTTTTGAATCATATCTGTAATTTTACTTGCATTTGCAAGATTAGCACATAATCCTATAGCTATAAACGCTGCAATACTTTTTTTCATAAAAACACTCCTAAGAAATAAAATAAAATAGGATTCTAGCATGCGAAAAATAATACAATATTAAGCTTGATTAAATACCTTATAAATTAACTATATAAAGAATAATATAGTTCAAACTATTTTTATAAAGATGTTTGAATGCCTTAAACTAATTATATATTGCGTGTTTTTGGTATTTTTCTTGTGTTAATAATAAAAATATCAGAATCTTTTTATATAAAATCATAAAATATTCCATTTTGGCACACCTTTTGCTTCAATCATATCAAGTGCAAGGTTTGCACAAATTACTCTTTAATAAGGACATTAAATATGAAAAAGACATTCTTGGCAGCTTCAGTTCTTTCTGTGGCTCTTTTAACTGGTTGTGTAGAAAGTGGTTCAAGTGCAGATAATGCAGCGTTAGTTCCTCCTGCAGCAGGTGGTCCAGCTCTAGCTCCTTTATCAGTGCCTACATATCCTCCTGTTGGATATAATGCAAATCCTAGTCTTATGGCTTCAGCACCTGTTGGCAATAGCGGCATAGTTGCACAGCCTACAACACCACCAGTAGCAGCTCCATCAGTGCAAACCGCATACCCAATGGCAATGCAAGCAGGTCCAGCAGTTCCACCATCACAATATGACTACAATCCTGCGCCGCGTTATGATAGAGGCGATTATTCACGCAATACAAGAAGTGGTAGTGGTGGTTATGAGCAAGGGTTTGACAGAGCAAATGCAAATAGTTTTGATGATATGAGACGAAATGCAAATGATAGTGATGTATCTGTTGGGATTCAAAATTCTCCATTATTAACTCCTAATAATGTTATTGAGATTCAAGCAGTTGGTATGGGTGTAGCTCCAGAATCTACGGTTTCACCTGCACAGGCATTAGCACTTGCAAAACGCGCAGCCATAGTTGATGCATATAGGCAAATCGGTGAAAAAATGTATGGTATCAGAATCAACGCAAACGATACAATCCGTGATGCAATCGCACAAAATTCAACTATTAAAGGTAGAGTTCAAGCCTTAATTAAAAATGCAGAAATCACAGAGACAGCATATAAAGATGGTTTATGCCAAGTAAATATGGAAGTAAAACTTGATGGTAGAATCTGGCATCGTGTTTTAAACAATGGTTGATTTTTATAAAAAGATTGCCAATTTAAATAGAATGTGATAATATTACAAAAGCAAAAAATTAAAAAGGTATGCAATGTATAAAGTGCGAGGTGTTTGTCTCCGAGTTGCTAAAGGTTTGGGTATATGTGTTTTGGGATTGTCGATAGCGGCATGTTCGTGGAAAAGTGATCCCGAGCTAACAAATCCAAAGAATCCAGATGGCATTTATGATCCTGTTATTAATGGTGGCACATCGCATGGTCAGGCTGAAAATGTATTCACGCCACAAGAACAACAGCCTCAAAATCTTATTGCAAGTAATGTAAAATTACTTTATATCAATACTGCACCTTTTAAGTTTTATGATTACGCAAGGCTAAATACTTATAAGAGTGGTCTTGTTAAACTGGAGCTTTTTAAATACGCACAAACTATTGGCAGTATCCGCATAAAAGCGGGAAGAATGTGTGTGCTTACAGAATGTAGCTATAAATGGCCTATTTCTAAGAAGTTTTTTGGAAAGGTGAGTTATGGTGATTTGTTTGAAGACATTTTGTTTGCACGAGATATTTTTGGTGGCAAAGGAAAGCAAGTTGGTCCCAATGGCATTGCAGTGCAAAGATTTCAGCAATCAGGCGAAATGATTTATTATGAAAGAAAGCCGGGTCATACCTTGTTTAAAAACATGTCCACAGGAGTAACCATAGGGATTGATGACTATACCCCTTTGTCTCCAGATAATGGCGTGCAAAATACACTCACACTTCCGCAGTAATACTTCTTTAATTATTAGGCTTGCTTATAATAGGCAAAAAATATATTGCTTCACTACAAAACTTAAACCATTAGAATCCATAAATGAAACACTGAAATAATTAAAAGCATCCAGCAAACAAAAGCAAACGACAACATCAAAAACATTAAACAAGCACACAAATAAGCAAGCATTAAAATCCTTTATATTTATGCGTGTTTTTGCAAATACAAATAACTACAATTACAAAATACAAAATTATTACTAAAAGCGTTATAAATTTATTAATACTTAATATCTTGAAACAAAACAAAAAAACATAAATAAACAAAACAAGTATTTTAAACTTATATCTTTACTCAAGATAGTATATAAATAAATGTAGTTTTATATGCTTTTTGATATTTATAAAACACATTATAAAGTAAAGAATTTATATAACCTTTGCAGAAGATTCTGATAAATAACATATTTAAGATTAAAACAAAAACTACAAATCATTAAAATAAAAAAGCCTTATAATCGTGCGTTTTATATGTGTTATAAAATGCAATTTAATACACAAAATTATAATCTTTCAATGCCTGTTTTGCTGGAAGCATTATTTTGCCAAAATTTAATGACACGCCAACCATAAAGTTTGAAGCAGGTAGCTCTATATTATTAGCCTTTAGCATATAATAGCGTAAAAGTGGGGCAATACTTAGGCTTCTAAATAGCTTTGCATCAATGCGTGTTTCAAGTAGAAATTGATAATCAGGCGATATTTTAGAATCTGCGGAGTTAAAAATGTATTGCTTAAAGTTCATTGAATAAGACCATTTTACATTTGGATTTAACTTGTATTCTAGGGATACACCAATTTCCATGCCGACACCATTTAGCTTTGTGGGTATATTAAAATCATGCTCACCAAAGAAATCAAAATATAAGTTTTTGATATATCTACCATCAAATAGCTTTGTCCCTGCCATATAGTTAATAATATGCCTTCGCCCAAGACTTGGCGTGGGATTAAACTCTGTTTGATAAGAAGCTCTTAAGTAAGGACCCATTTCAAACTCCTCAAAACCCCAATCAAAATCCCACATTCTTTGCGTGTAATCTGTTGAGAAAACGAGCTTATCAAGAGTTTTGTTGGTAACTACACTTTTATTTGTTTGTGTAACTTCTGTAAGTGCATATTCTGCATAAGCTGTGTTAAATACAACAAATCTAGGTGCATAATAATTACCATTAAGAGTAAAAAAGAATTGTAATGCAAGTTGAGAATTGCCATTCAAATTGCTATCAGAAAAGCTTGTATATAGCTTTTGATTAGTAAGTGAGTTTTGCGTAAAGTTTAATGCAATTCGGTTTAAATCAACTTCCCAACCAACTTTATCTTGGTTAATATCTGCTTTTGGCTGGATAAAGGGTAAAAATACCGGTGGTGCGGCATGCGTGCAAAAAACAAATAAAGAGAGTAAAATCATAAAAAAAGTTTTTTGCATAAAGAACCCCGCTATTATGAATCATGCCTTTATTTTTCTAATGCAATCATTGAGCCACAAATAAATTCAACCCCATCGCCGTGTTCTAAAATAATATCAGCAATGCTTTGTGTAATAATGTCTTGCAGATATTCCTGCTTGCATGAGACATTGATACATATTTCATGATATGTTTCTTGAATATCTGCTGCACTTTCATTGCAATCAAAATGCTTTATATTAGAATCTTCTGTAATATTTTTATCATTGCTTGAAAATTTATTGTCTGAATTATCTTTTTTCATGACTGCCTTTCTATGAATATGTGGATATGGTGATTAATAGAGTTTAAACTAAGATTCTATAATTAAAAGCAATTATTTTTGGTTATTGGCTTCTGCTAAAATTTGTAACTCTTCGTCCTCTTCTTGCATTGCTGCTACCATTTGTGAATAAAGCTTTAAGCTTTCTTTTGCATCCTCTTCATCAATTTTACCCATAATATATCCAACATGTAATAATACAAAATCGCCGATAGATACATCATCTTGCATTAAATCAAGACTTGCCTCACGTTGCACTCCAAGCGTATCAAGTACTGCCATATTTGTTTGTTTATTTATACTTATAACTTTAGAGGGGATCGCCAAACACATGCTATATCCTTGATAGAATCTTTAAAAGAGTGCAATATTATCATAATAAGAATAATATAGAATCAATATTCCCAACATGGCAACTATCCATAGTGGTTAATCTAAATTTTGGGCTATCTATAAATCCTCTATATATTTTGCTTAAAATCCTTTACAAATAATCCCTTATTATCATATCCAATTTCATATTTTTCACCTGTTTGCATATCAATTAGATAGCACTGCTCCATTGTCTCTACTATGGCTCGTTGTGGTGGCACTTGCTTTAAATGCAGCAAAACATCATCATAGTCTCTACATAAATCTGGGAATCCAAATAGCATAAGTTTATATTGAAACATTATTTTCCTTTAATCTTGCCTTGTAGTAAGCAGATATTCCTAACATGTTTGTTACAAATAAGATTGTATCTTAAAAATATTTTTTGTTATAATAGTCTATATTAAAAAGATAAAAAGTGGTATGTTGTGTTTAAAAAAGTTGCATTTTTATTAGCATTCCTCCTAATTACATATACATATTTGCATGCAGCAAGACCATTTAATACCGATGATGCAAGAGTTGTTGAAAAAGGGCATTGTCAAATGGAGACATGGGTTGAAATGCACGCACAGGGCAATAGTGAGCTTTGGGCATTACCAAGTTGCAATCTTTTATGGGATACAGAAATTACTATGGGTGGTATGATAGGCTTGCAATCAAATTCAGTGCAGTTTCAATTAAAAAAGCTTTTTGTAAGTGCTGATGAGAATGATTGGGGTATTGGCATTGCTGTTGGCAATATACATAATTATCTTTTGGGAGCTAATAATGCAAATGAGATATACGCATATATTCCTGCTACTTGGGTCTTTTTAGATTCTAAAATTGCCCTACATTTTAATGTAGGATACAATTTACAGAGTTTTATGGATGGTATTTATACGATTGGAACTGGAGTAGAAATTGAGCTTTTATCGCGTTTATATGCGATTGGTGAAGTATATTATAGTCGTTTTAATCCCGTTATGTATCAAGCAGGGTTGCGAACATGGCTTGTAAAAGATGTATTGCAGCTTGATTTCACTTATGGTAATGGCATGCAAGGAGGGCTTGATTTTGTAAGCTTTGGATTGCGAATATTGCCACCAAAGTTTTTATAATTAGAATCTAGATTCTATAAATCTGTCTATTTGTAGGATTTTATAGCATAGAATATGGCAATTTTTCTAATGTTGCGTGCTATTATAATGTATATAAGCTTAATTATATATTTTTGTTTTTATATGTTAATCTTGCCACTTAAGTTTCATAAGGATTCTTAGGTATTTATTCCTTATCTTTATACGCTTATTATATGTATAGCATTAGTGGATATTTTTTAATGTTGCAAAAATCCTTGTTTTTTGTTTTACATTCTTAATAATTCTTTTATTTGATAATAATGTTAATTTATGATATTTAATCATAAAATATTATAAAAACACTTTTCCTATTTATAAAAACTTTGGTGGGTTAGTGTTGCGTGGTGTTTTGTTTCTCGCTTTTTTACTCTCTTTGCTCTTTTGTCTGTTTGCTTAGATACTCTCTTGTTATCTCTAATATATCTATATTTTGAGATTCTGTGTGTTTCCTTTCTAACTCACTTTCAATTAGCTCACTAAGCTTTTGTGTTGATTTTCCTTGTATTTTGTGTAAAGCTATTCTAATGATTAGGCAATGTCTTTTTCACAAAATAGCGTTTTAAAATCTGTATTGAAAAATCTTTTTGTATTACTGCATGTATATAATTTTTCATTCTGCCCACCCCTATTTAATTTAGCCTTTTATGATTGCTTGTAATAACTCCAAATTGCGATGAAATAAGCTTTACTAAGATTCTATTTTTTTACAATATAGCTTCTTAAGCTCAATAAATAAAACCCACAACTAAGCCTCCAAAACCTTGCGATACTCCTCCACACTCCATCTAATAAAATCCTTAAGCCCCTGTGGCTCTAGCACCACCACACTTGGTATCCACATCAGCACCAAAGGGGCAATCTCCATATAGCTTGTAATATGCAGAGTAATATCAAGGCTGCCATCTTTGTTTTCATCTAAATGCTGATTTGGTGAAATTTTCTTGCGTTTAAAGTATTTCGCCACTTTGCAATCCACCCATAATCGCACCATAAAAGGCTTTTCTTCAGGCACAAACCACGCATTCAAGGCATTATCTAGCCGTCCTAGCACCTCCTCGCTCACGCTTTCGCCCTGCCTCACTTCTTTTATATCAGCAATATTATTGAGGTAAAACTTTTTCATTACGCTAGATTCTAGCCAGAGCAGATACCATTCGCCATTAAAGTTTAGAATCTTCAGAGGCAAAACCTCCCTTTGCGTGCGGATTTTATCGCCCTTCAATTCTTGTAAAAACTTAAAGCTAATGATGAAATGCTTCCTAATAGCATTTTGTAAAAGCACAATAGATTCGGTTTCAAGGGTGATTTCCTCTAGGTTTGTGCGAGTGAAAAATATCTCCGTGCGATTGCGCTGGCTCTTAGATTCTAAGCTTTCAAGCAAGGATAGCATTTGCGCTTTTGTCGCCCCACCCATACTATACGCAAAGCTTTTTAAAAGCAAAAATGCCATTGATAATTCTTCATTTTCTTTTGTCGCGTAGCGTCCGTGAAAGTAGATTTTATCCTGCTTGTAGCTATACTCTACGCCCATATTTTCCACATCTCGCCGCAATGTCCTTAGGCTCACACCAAACTCTTTGGCTAATTCTTTCGCGCAGATTACGCCATTATGTTCTGGGCTTTGTAAGGCGGTGTAGATTCTGCTGATACGAGCCATTTTTGTCGCATAATCGTGCAGTGGCATTGTGAATCCTTTTATTTTTTATATTTAATTATAAGAGATAAAAGTTGGAATTGACATAATTGTGTCAAAGAGATGTGTGATATTTAAGCTTAATCTATAATAAATCATATTAAATAATCATACTTTAATGTCTAATCTTTAGACCCTATAATTCTATAAACTCTATCACCAATCTTTCAATCTTAGGGGTAGCACTCACAGCAGTTTCTATAAAAAACATATTAAAATATTTACCAAATCAGCTAGATTCTAAAATTTATGATTCTATTTTAAATTGATTATTGCTAGCTTTTTATTTTATTTTATGTTTATTTTAACTTTAAATATTAATAACTAAAACTCTAGAGTTGCAATAGCTTTATTAATTTGAAAAATTTAAATAGTAATTATTTTGCAAAAAATACTTAATTTAGATTTTGCTAGTTTAAAGCTAATTTATCCACTAAATAGCACACATAAAGATTCTAAAATTTTATTTTATAATATGTGGCGTGATAATAATTATTAGCTCTTCGCTGCGATTTGCTCTACTTTGCTTGCCAAATATGTGTTTTAGCCCTATTGTCTCGCCTATTTTTGGAATTGCTTGTGTTGTATTTTGTGTAACATTGCTTAACAGCCCTCCAATAATAACTCTCTCACCATCTTTTAGTTTTACAATAGATGATAATTGATTTGTGCTTAGATTTGGCGGTGAATTTAATGCTTGTGCTGCATTTTCCATGTCTGGATCTTTTGTTTTTGTAATAGAAGGATTAATTCTTAAAATTACAGAATCTTCGCTAATTGATGGAGTAATATCAAGCAAAATTCCTGCAAATACGCTTGGATATTGTGTGCTTGTATTTTGAATTGTTGTGTTTGTATTGTTTGATTGATAGACTAGATTCTGCGTATAACGCAATACAGAGCCTACGCTAATTAATGCTGGTTGATTATTTAAAGCCATAATTTTTGGATTGCTAAGGCTTCTTAAATCACCATAAGTGCGTAAAAGGTTGAAAATGCTTTGCAAATCTGCATTATTATTGCCAAGAGTAAGCATTGTCCCGCCACCGCCAAATGAAAGGTTAAGATTTGATTGAGTGGGATTAAGTATTGTAAAAATCGCCTGCCAATCAATTCCTGTGCTATTTGTCTGATAATGCGTGAGAGATAGAATCTCTACATCAATTGATACCTGCATATTCATTTTATGTTCTAAGCTTTGTAAAAATTGTGATACTTCTTGCATTTTCTGCTTTGTTGTCCATACAGCAATAAGCCCTGCACCTTTATCAATCATAAACTTATCGCCTAATTTTGTATCAAGCATAATATGCAATTTAGATTCTATATCTGCCCAAAAATTAATTTCATCTAGAGAATAGACTTTTGTTCCACTTTTGCCAAAGCGATTATTTGCTGCACTCATTTGTGATCTAAGTTGATTGCGTAGTGATAGATTGTCAAGATAGCCTGACATGCTTTGATTATAGTTTGGAGTTTGTGTATTTTGCATTGGCATTTGCCATGATGAAAGGTTGGAATACATATTATTATAGAATCCGCTATACCCCATGCCATAGCTTTCTTGTTGCTCTTGTGCAAATAGCACATCAGTGTTGCTTTGTGCCATACGAGTGCTTGAAATATAGTTTATTGCAAACATTTTCATAGCAATATCGCTTATTATCAAACGATTAGAATCTATGGTATAAAACATATCGCTTAAAAGTATGCTTAAGACGAAGTCAAGTGGCTTATTTTTAATGTGTAATGCCATGCTTTGATGATTGTGTAGCACTTGCTTGCCATTGTGCGTATATTGGATAGAAAAATCGCATTCCTTAGCTAAGGCGTATAGTAATGTATGTATTTGTAATTTTTCATCTTTAACTATATTGAATTTTTTATGCAAACACTTTGGGGCAAGCGTTTTTATATCAATTTCAATAGGTTTTGTTTGCTTTGGCGTTTCTTTAGTTTGTTTTGTTTTTTGTTGTTCTTGTTGTATATTTTGTTTTGTTGTATTGTTGAATGTTACTATTAATTGCTGCAAATCTTTAGATTTATCTTTTAAATCAAAGCTATTTATAGCATGAAAAGGCATAGAACAACATGTAGTATCAAGCAACTCTAAAAAGCTTGTATAATCATAGGGCAATAATTTCATGGAATCTTGCATACTATTATTATAGGCTTGTAAAATTTCTTTATATTTGTTGTCTAAAGTGGCGTAGGGTTCAAATGCTATGCGTAAATCGTGAATAATGGAGTATGTTTGCATAGTGTTATTTTTATTTGTTTCACTTTTAGTGTTTGAGTTTAATTGTCTTGTTGTTATGGAATCTTTTATAATAGAATCTTCTTTTGTTTCTTGCGTTTGTGTTAAATTATTACTATATGCGGTTTTTAGGCATAAAAATAAACTTACAAACCATAGGATAAAATAAAATCTAGTAGCACATAGCATAACAAACCACCCCATGATTTACACATAGAATCTAGTAAGCAATCTATAAAAGATTCTATAAGCAATAGATAAAGAATTATAGCTTAAATTTTAGTTTTAGAATCTTTTCCCCCTTTATACTTACGCATAATCCATACATATAACCCAACGCATACACACACAAAACCTAGCACAGCAAATATAATAATACGCATTTTCTGTTTAATTTCTTGTTGTGTTGAATCAAGCTCGCCTCTACCAAATGTATCTGCAATTTCATTGATATCAATTCCGCTAAAAGTATCGCCAAGCCAAAAACCAAAGGCAGTTAGAATGCTTACCCAAATGAAAGCTCCAATAAGCGTAAAAATACTAAAACGACATAAACTCATTTTAGCAAGCCCAGCAGGCAAGGAAATATAATGTCTAACAACAGGGATAAGGCGACCTATAAAAGTGCTTATTTCCCCATGCTTATTAAAAAATTTTTCTGTTGTTATAAGACTTTTTTCTTTCATAAAGAAATATTTGCCATATTTAATAACAAAGATTCTGCCAATTTTAATTGCTATAAAATAATTACATAACGCACCAACAAGACTTCCAAAAGTTCCAGCAAGAATAGCAAGAAATGGATTCATTTTGCCTTCCCAAACTAAGTATCCAGCAGGTATCATTACAACTTCGCTAGGTAATGGTAATATGCTTGATTCTATTGCCATAAATATAAAAATGCCAATATAGCCAAAAGATTCTATAATATTAAGAATGGTGTGTATAATGCTCTCAATCATAACTGCTCTATGCCAAATAAAGTAAAATTGCATTATATATAAACATTCTGTATAATTGCAAATATACTTAAAACTTTTAATAAGGCTAAATATGAACGAACTCTTTCAAGGTGCAATACAATTTTATGAAGAAGACTACAATAATGAAAAAGCCTTTTTTAAAAGCTTGCAAGAAAATAAGCCTCACACTCTTTTTATTACCTGTGTAGATTCTCGCATTGATCCAAATAGACTTACAAGCTCAAAACCGGGAGAATTATATGTAGTGCGTAATATTGGCAATATGATACCACCATTTCGTGATGAAAATAATGAAATGATGGAGGGTTATCTTGCAACTACCTCATCAATTGAATATTCTATTTGCAAACTTAAGGTAAAAAATATAATTGTTTGCGGACATAGCAATTGCGGTGCATGTGCGGCGATATATAATCATGAAATGCTTAAAGAAATGCCTTATGTTAAAAAATGGCTTGAGCTATTAAATCCAACCATAGCAAAGGTAGAAGCTATGAAACCAGAGAGCGAGCATAAGCGTATTTGGCTTACTGAACTTCAAAATATACAGCAGCAGCTTTATAATCTTTTAAGCTATCCTTTTGTTGAGGAACGTTTTAACCGCGGAGAATTACAGATTTATGGCTGGTATTATAATATTATGAGCGGACAGATTCTAAACTATAATCTTATTACACGAGAGTTTAAGCCTATTGTGGGTGATGGAGCATTGGGCTAAATATCTTGTTTAAATATTGCATGGATTTTTGCAGTTCATTGCTTTAATAATCTTTTATTATTGCTTGCAATGATAAAATTGGATATGAATTAATCATAGAATCTACATTTTATTTTATAAATAAATTAGCATTTATATTTGTATGAATTGAAATCTAAATTGCCATACTTAAATATAGCAAAACTCTAATATGGTCTAATAAATTTTTACTATTTAAGGTTTCAAAAATATATTATGTTTTAATTGGTATTAATATATGTAAAAATTACGCTTTTGTGTTTTCATGCTATAATAGCATGGAATCTTTTTTGCTTTTTGTGATTTGTTAGATTCCAAAGTATTTTATAAGGGATTTTGATGTTAAGATTTTTTGTTTCAATAAAGTTATTGACTATGCTTTTTATTGTAGGCTTTTTTGTAGCTTGCTCCAATGGCAACTGGAAAGCAGAATATTATTCTACCGTGCTTCCAACTTATGATTTTGATACAAATGCACCAACTATTATTGTAGCAGATCCATGGGATCTTTCATCAAAATATTATACCGGGCAGTCATTGATAGCCTTTAAAAAACGAGGCTTTAATAATATTTATCTACAAGGGCAAATAGATGCTTCTTTTGCAAGAAATGTTATTTATGTTCGTGTTGCTAAAGAGAGGCTTGACCCAGCAAGTAACTATCAATACACATTTAATGCAACGGGGGTATGTAATGTGATTAATGGAGTGCCATCATGTAGTATTGATACACGCAATAGTGAAGCTACAAAGAAAAATACAAAGCATGTTGTAAGAGACGCATATCGCATTACATTTGATTGGTATGATGTGTATAAGAAAACTCGGATTCTATATGTTGTTGGCACAGCCGCAGTTGATAGCGGACAATACACAGATTTACAAGTTATTACAAGTCTAATTAATGATACTATATCAAGAATGGAATTTAGACGACCTGTGCAATATGTCTATGATGGTTCTATAAGCTCAAGCCACTAACACTCATGCAAACACCAAAAACATTATCAAGTGAATGGACAAATTTGCTTCAAAGCGAATTTAATAAACCTTATTTCCTTAATATTATTACGCAGTATAAAAAAGCAATATCAATATATCAAAATGCGATTTTCCCACCAAATGAGCTTATTTTCCATGCACTTAATTTAACACCGCCTGAATCTGTGCGTATTGTGATTTTAGGGCAGGATCCATATCATGGTAGTATTTTAACGCAAGGCAAAGAAATACCGCAGGCAATGGGACTAAGCTTTAGCGTGCCAAAAGAAGTTCCAATACCACCTAGCTTACGCAATATTTACAAAGAATTAAATCAAAGCTTAGGCATTCCTGTGCCACAGCATGGAGATTTGACACAATGGGCTAAAAGAGGAGTTTTGCTTCTTAATGCAATTCTTAGCGTGCAAAAAGGCATGGCAGGATCGCATAAAGATTTTGGTTGGGAGACTTTTACAGATTCTATTATATATGCACTTTCAACACATTATAATAATATTATTTTTATGTTGTGGGGTAATTTTGCTAAAAAGAAAATAGCATTAATTGACACAACTAAACATGTTGTTATTACAGCACCACATCCTAGTCCGCTTGCAAGAGGATTTGTAGGTAGTGGTGTGTTTTTACAAGCAAATTTAGCACTAAAAAATATGGGGCAGCCACCTATGGATTGGAGTATTGATAATTAATAGATATTGATACAAATATAACACTATTATAGAATCTTATTTTACATTTAAGATTAAAGAATAATTTAGAATAATTATTACTGCATAGAATCATAAAATCCAACTGCATACTGATGTGCATCGCCACACGCTTGGATAAAGCCTGCAATATCATTTATTTCTACTTGTATGTTATTTCCTTTTTGACTTGTGTGTCTTGTAATCCAAATTGGAGAATCTGGTATTAGATTTGGTCTCATTAGAATCTTTGTTTGCATTGCTGTGTTATTTTGCATGCTAGCTTTGTTTGCCACAATGCCCTTCGCGTAAAGACCGCAAGTTTGTGGTTTGCCTGTGGAAATATAACTAAACTCTATTTTAAAGTCTGTATAATTATTGAGTGCTTCAATTGATAATTTTTCCCAACTTGATTCATTGATTGCTTTAATGTATTGCTTATTAAATAGCCATTCCTCTTCCTCTAATGAAATATCATGTCTATCTGTTTTTGTATTATTACAAGCTGAAAACAAAAAAAATATAATTATAAGTAGATTAAAACGCATATTATCCTTTCATGTTTGTGAGCGAGATTCTACCATAAAATACGCTTCCATACGATAAAATACATTATTTTTTATAATACATTGACCTA